>OFHA01001597.1_pt1 | contig 15117 bp, 15 predicted proteins | sample 1521891 | NCBI WGS metagenome assembly OFHA01 (sample SAMEA3504089, study PRJEB24116) | mouse gut metagenome | biome: mouse gut; feature: mouse-associated habitat; material: faeces | place: Denmark | collected 2011
TGCTTAGGCATTGATATCCTTGCAAAAAAAGTGTCAACCAATATTGACAATATCCTACTGTTATTCTCATCAGTATTGCTATTCGGCTTATTGCTTACAGCCTTTCTTTTGTCTTTCACAGTCACCTTGCATTTCAAAGTTCTGTTCCCAACTTTCACTTTTACAACAGCATTGCCCTTTTTCTTAGCAGTAACTTTGCCTTTCGCAGATACTGTGACTACTTTCTTATTAGAAGAAGTCCATTTCACTTTCTTCCCAGCAGTGTTCTTCACTTTCAACTGGACAGTCGGCTTTGTCTTTTTCTTTGTGATAGTCAAAGTCACTTTGGACTTGTTCAACTTCGGTGCTTTCTTCGTAGCCGCCTCGGCTGTCACAGGCATAGCCAGTGTCAAAGTAAGTGCGATAACAACAATAGTTGTGATGATTTTGTTTAAGTTTTTCATAATACATACTTCCTTTTTTTTGGTATATTCAAATTTATCATCTTTGTGATAATCTTCTTGCTTTCGATAAAATCCTTTATTTGTTTACTTATTCTTTTTCAGCACCACATTTAGAACAAACGTATTTTGTTTTTGTAACGGTTGTAGTGATTTCGACGTCAGAGTAGCCAGCATGACCGTATTCACGGTTGAGAGCTGCTTCTGTGCTGTGTTCGTGCCATTCGTTGTAGCATGTAAATATTTCTCCACAAGCACACTGACAACCTATCACGGTTACTTCTTCGTCAACAGACTTTGTTACCCATTTATGCTGACAGGTTACAGGTTTATTGCTGGTATTCTTGCGAGTGTCTTTCACTGTTACCTTACAGCGCAACACTCTGTTCCCAACTTTCACTTTTACAATAGCAGAGCCTTTCTTCTTCGCAACGACTTTCCCTTTCTTGCTTACTGTAACAACTTTCTTGTTAGAAGAAGTCCATTTCACTTTCTTCCCAGCAGTGTTCTTCACTTTCAACTGGACAGTCGGCTTTGTCTTTTTCTTTGTGATAGTCAAAGTCACTTTGGACTTGTTCAACTTCGGTGCTTTCTTCGTAGCCGCCTCGGCAGTCACAGGCATAGCCAGTGTCAAAGTAAGTGCGATAACAACAATAGTTGCGATTGATTTTCTAATGATGTTCTTCATAATGTTTTCCCTTTCTTTGGTATATGCAAGGATGTTGTTATTGTAAAAATCTTCTCATTTTCGACATAATTCTCTTTTAGTTCATTACTGTTTCTTAACACCACATTTTTCGCAGTATTCGTAATCGCATTTTTTAATTGTCGTTGGGTCACTTTCTATGCAGTTGTGGTTATTCATGTCTTCGTTGTTCATCCACATTTCTGTCCAGTGTGCGTTGTAATCATCCATGCTTGTGAATGTTTTACCGCATCCGCATTTGATACAATTTACTTTTTCTTCAACATAATGTTTTACCCATTTATGCTGACAGGTGACAGGCTTATTGCTTACAGGTTTTCTCGTGTCTTTTACGGTTACCTTACAGCGCAACACTTTGTTGCTCACTTTTACCGTAATTACAGCAGAGCCTTTCTTTTTGGCAGTTACTTTGCCATTTTTATTCACCGTTGCCACTTTCTTATTAGAAGAAGTCCATTTCACTTTCTTTCCAGCAGTGTTCTTCACTTTCAACTGGACAGTCGGCTTTGTCTTTTTCTTCGTGATTGTCAAAGTCACTTTGGACTTGTTCAGCTTCGGTGCTTTCTTTGCAGCTGCCTCAGCAGTCACGGGCATAGCCAGTGTAAGCATGATTGCGAATACAGTGATAACTGTGATTGATTTTTTGATGATGTTTTTCATAATACATACTTCCTTTCTTAAATTCGATTTTGTATACGAACGTAATCAGTTTATCAACCAAATTTAGTTCACTTTTCGTTAGGATTTTCTATAATACAGGGAACATACTATCCCCAGGATGTTCCCTGTTTTTGTGTTTTACCACGGAACGGTTATTTTCTTACCGCATTTCGTACATGTCTTGGATTTGATATATTTTGTTGTCAGTGTGATGATTGTTTTGTCACCAACGGTACGTGAGTCAATGAGCGAGTCTGCTTTTGTTCCGTGTATGCCCATTTCTCTTATTTTTGCTGGTGGGTTTGTAATACCGATTTTTGTGGATATTTCGAATAAATGCTGTTTATATTTGTCTTCGGATTCGAAGTTGCCACAGTAGCAAAAGTAAAATGGACCATCGTTTTCGTCATATTCTTCTTCGAGAACTGCCCAGTTTTCTTTCCATGTGTGGTTACATTTGATTGTGTTTTCGCCATCATCATCATTAGTCGGTGTCTTGTTGACAGGTGTCTTTACCACATTTACATTTAATGTAGTCTTTTTGTTTTTGTATGTGATTGTGACTTTGCACTTCCCGGCTTTCTTTACTGTCAGCTTGTTGTTTTTCATGCTGACAATTTTCTTGTTTGATGATTTGTATTTACAGCGTTTGGTAATGTTCTTTTTGTTGTATTTGATACGGAGAGACACGTTTTTTGTATTCTCGGTTAGTTTCACGCTGTATTTGTTTGTGCCGGATTTTTTGATGGCAACGTTTGGCGAGTTTGTGCTGACAGTAAGATTTTGTTTTTTCTTAGGTGCAGCCTGTGTTTGGATTGGCATTGCGAGTGACAGGATGAGTAATCCGAGGATGAATGTGAGTTTTTTGTTGAAGATTTTGTTCATAGATAATTCCCCTTTCTGTTTTTCCTTCTATATACTCCACAACTGGAGTATATAAGTTCTTTAATTTTCATTATACTTCTCTCGTCGAGTATAGTCAATAATCGGCGTATGTTATGATTTTAGAAAAACCAATGGAGTGATTCAGAATGATATCATACCAGCCATTTTACGAAACGTTGTACCGCAAGAATCTGACAGAGTACGCGCTTATTTTTAAATTTGGATTTCCCGCCGCAACACTCCACAGAATGAAGCATTCCAAGCCGATTAACACGACTACTTTGGACACTCTATGCGAAATCCTCCAATGCCCCGTGTCGGACATATTGGAATATGTGCCGCCGGAAGATATATAAGCAGGACAGCCGCCGGATACAGGTGACATGCCCTGCTTATTTTTTATTTGCCTATCTTTGATTCAAAGTATGTGACAATATCGGCATTCTCCAAGCCAAGAAATTCCTCGGTCCATTCTTCCATCTTGGTTATAAAATTTTTACTTTCCAGACAGTCAAACGGCTCCAGTGTTTCAGCTACGCCGTACATGCGGGCTAACATCACCCCGGCTTCAAAACGTTTCTTATCCATCTTCCGCGCCCTCCTTTCCATTGTATTACTCATCTCTATGCACCTCCTTCAATTCTGCACCCGCTCTCTTTATTACGGAAAATTACCGCCCTGCACAGATTGCGCGTGAATGCAAATATGGCATATCTGCGAAACATGCCTTACATGGGAATGGCATGGCGCATCTTATGGGCATAGAGTGGCACACGATATGGGCATCTTATGGGCATGGAATGGCACATGACATGGGCATTTTGCGAGCATGGCAGGCACATTTTATGGGCATTTTATGGGCATGGAATGGCACATGATATGGGCATTTTATGGGCATAGCATGGCGCATAGGATGGGAACAGGATTACGATTACAGCATACAGGTATAGGATGGCTGGTGACGGGTTCCATGCCCTGCCACAAGGATTTCGATACAAGAATTTTTTGTTGTAAGAAATTTTTGTTGCGGCTTTTAAAAAGGGAGAGTCCAGAGGGGGAACGCCTATGGTCCACGTTAGTAGTGAACAAGTCAGCGCAGCGATTTGTGCATTACTATTAGTGGAGTAGTTGCGTACGCAGCTACTCCACTCCCGCCGCCACTGCCGCCCGGCGAAAAAAACAACGTGGAATTTGCAAAAAAATGCCGGGATTCGGTTGCATTCCGTCAGGCCGATGTTACAATGTAAATGAGGTTAAAAAGAAAACACATCCATGACAGAATTTATTTTAGGCGATTGCAAAACTCCCTTTCTAGAAACAGCGGATGTACAATCTGTACAAAAAAAGGGCGATTTGCGACGACATCTGGAGCCCGCTTTTGTATGGATTGGACAAACGCGTCTGTCTCAGAGAGGGTTTCGCAATTACCTAAGAATTTATTTTTCTGAAAGGAGATGCGTTTTCAATGGAATATACATATACACAAGATTTTATCGCAATGGACGAGACGACAACCAGAATCCATCTCAACCCAAAGGAAGCGTTGGGGAGCCTGGAGCATGTAAGGTCAAAGGAATTCCGCAACAGGGAATCCCATGTAGACGCAGACGGAGACCGTTTCGAGGTATGGCTGGACAAACCCGTTTACGACGTTTATGATGAATTGTTTGGCGAGCATATCCGGACGTATAATGAAAACCAAAAAACAAAATGCAGGCGCATTTTAGACGCAAACGGGGACGAAGTAGGCGGTTATATTGAAAAAATCCAGACCGGACGCCGGGGTAAGAGGGAACGGGCTGTATACAAAAAAATGCCGGACGGCACAAAAGAAGCCGTTGGAAAAAAGGAAGAATCACAAGGCCAAAGGATTTTATACGAAATGGTTGTGTCTTCTGGGAACTGTGAGAAAAAGAGGGATGAACGCGGACGGATTCTCTATACGGACGACGGTCATGAAATCCATCCTATGAGGGTTCCATACGAAGTAAATAAAACTGCTGTGAAGAAATTCTATGAACAATTTGAAACATTTTACCCACATCTGAAATTGACGACAGCAGCATTTCATTCTGATGAATTTTATTGGAATGCCAAAGGCGTAAAAGAATACGGAGTGGAACACGCACATTTGTGCTTTGTACCCTGGGCAGACGGCTACCAGCGCGGGCTTCCGGTACAGGCAAGCATCAGCAAGGCGTTGGAACAGATGGGATTTAAAAACGGCAGGGACGACGACGGCGTCTGGCATAACGCTTACTGGTATTTTACAGCAGACGCTCAGGAACGGTTTGAAGAAATTCTGCAACATGAATATGTAAACTACCAGAAGCAGCGCGGCGCGAAAATTGAGGGGAGCGGGCTTTTTGCGGCTATGGGATGCGTGCCGGGGCTTTTTTTCGTACATCCGGCAAAAGGGAAAAACCTGCCAAATTTAGACCCTGCGGAATACCGGGGATTAAAAGACGTGGAGCGTCAGGTAAACATGGCAAATGAAGAACTGGACAGCGTACAGGATAAAATCGACGCAAAAAACAGGGATTTGGAGTATGCCAAACAGGTAATTGCCAAAGCCGAAGAAAAAGAAAAGAATATCGACGATTGCATCGCTTCAAAATTAGAGGATGCTGAGCAATACTGCCAGTCCCGGAAAGAAGAAGCGGACGCCCTTATCCGTGAGGCGGAAGAAAAACACCGGGAAAGGTTACAGGAGGCAGAGCTGCGGTTCGGGCATATTGAAAGCGTATGCAAAAAAATTTTAGAAGACTTGGAGTTTTATAGGAAACGCTGCACGGAAGTTTTGAAGGGGAATGTGTCGTTGGACATCCCAATCCCGGCACTGGAACGCTGGATGAAGAAAAGAAAGCTTGAGAAAAACGGGATGCGCGTATCCGTTTATGACGCCTGTATGGAAGAACTGTCGCCTGTGCTTGAGAGACGGGCAAAAAAACAGCAGGAAGCCGCCTACACGCTGAGCAATGAAGTGCGTAAACAAATGGAGCTTGCTGAAGAATCATTGAAAGATGGCAAAGATAATGAAGATGATACCGGATATGGTTATGCAGTTTGATTACAGAGGGGGCAACGTTGCACCCCTCTTTTGTATGTATCAGAGGCACACAGCGCAAAAGAAATATGCTGTGACAGTTATGCTGCTTCCCTATGCGGCTTACAGGGCAATATAGAGAAAAATGTGAGAATGTGAGAAACCTGTGAGAGTTTAAAAACATATTTTCTCACGCTAAAAAGCCTGATAAATCAAGGGAAACAGGCAAATGTGAGAATGTGAGATTTTATTTTATATTAAAGCTTTAGAAAATTATATATGTATATTATTATGTGTATATTTATATATATATAAGGGTTTGAAAAAATTTTCTCACATTCTCACGCCGTTTAAACCCTTGCTTGTACTGGATTTAAAAACAGGCATTTTTCATTTTCTCACATACCTTAAAAACCCTCATAAACCAAGCTTTTTCCGTATGATTTTTCCTGTATTTTCTCACATTTTCTCTCACACTTTTCTCACGCCTTCCTTATTGTAATGCAAAAGAAAAAAACAACTGCCAACGTGGAACTGTTGGCAGTTGTTTTTTTCATGTCATTCTTATTCATAATACAGGCTGTATGTATCTACATCTGGAACATCAAACATCTGCTCGTCAAGCATGAACTGCAGCTTAGAACGGATGTACCTGCATCCCATGCCGCTTTTTGCAGCGTCAGAAGCAAGTTTCCTGCGTGATTCTTTATCTATAGACAGCGATACATTATGCGCCTTTTCCATCTTCTGTATAGGCGACATTTCACTTTCCAGTATTTTCTCAAAATCATCCGCATCAAGAGTATCAAGAGTGACTATCTGGCTTATGCGTCCTGCAATTTCGCGTCTGACGTTGCCATACTGAACCAAATCTTCTTCCGTACATTCGGCAACAACGCTTTCCTTCTTTTCACGCCTGCCAAATCCAATACTTGCAGAAGATTCCGATTTTGCCTGCAACATCCGTTCAAAGCTGCCGCACAATACCACGGATACGCCAGAGCAGTTGATGGTAGTTTTGGTGTCCCTGTTCTTTTCATCCGTAAAGGTTAATGTGTCACCGTCCATCAATTTCAACAATTCATTCTGTATCATTTTCGCGTAGTCGGTGCCTCCGCTTGCAACTTTGGGTTCCATCATCTTATCGCTCTCATCTATGACCAGAACGAGATGTTCAGCCAGTTTTTTCGTTTCGCAGGTGAAAATGTCACTTATTTTCAGAGAACCTTTCCAACCATCACATGAAAGCTGTGGACCGTTGATAATCCTGATACAGTTATACATCTTTGACAGTGTACGCCAGATTTCTGTCTTTCCGCAGCCTGTCGCCCCCGCCATCACAATGTTACGGCTGTTTCCGCGTAAATGATGGTACATAAGCATGGCGGCGGCTCTTTTCGCCCCATCCTGCCCATATATGTGCTGGTTCAGGTAATTATAGATGCTGCGGGGAGTATGAGAGCTGCCGGGGCTTTGTGGCGAAAAGTCCAAATCAGGGTTAAAAGCGGCTTCGTCACATTCTTGTGCCTGCTCTTCTGTATAATAATCAGTCCTTACGGACGCATCCGCCAAAATCCCAGCAATTTCATCTATTTCCACATCAGATATATCAGTCCTTGCCAAAGCGTTCAGCAGGATTATTCCAGCCATTTGTGAAGGCTGGCAATCCCAAAACGAAGCAGCCTCTTCCGCATCTGCTTCCGTCTTGTAATACTGGTCGTCTGTGAGTGTATCAAATTCTCCGGCATGTGCGCGCGCTTTGAAATCCTCCGTCGGGCTTAACATATTGACATGCGCACCATCCTTGCTTGCCATTCCCAGATATAAATTCCAAAATTGCTTTGCCATATCATGCGTCATATATCGTCTCTCCTTTTTCTGTATGAATTTCAAAGTTGAAAAACGCTTCCCGCCCGCAGGCTGGGAAGCGTCATCTGTTAATTGAATGGCAGTCCTTCGTCAATCCCGTCCGGGATATCCATAAATCTGTCATCGTAATTGTTGGCGTTGTCAGGGCTTTGCTGCCCGTTATCGGCTCTTTTCTCCAGAAATTCCTGCCGTTCCACCACAACGTCCGTCGTATAGATTTTCTGCCCTTCCTGGTTGGTATAGCTGCCAGTCTGGATGCGTCCCTCTACGGCCACGCGCATCCCTTTGGCAAGATACTTTTCAGCAAACTGTGCCGTACTGGCAAATGTGACACAACGCAGGAAATCAGCCTGCTGTTCACTGTTCTGCCTAAACGGACGGTTTACCGCCAATGTATATGTGGCAATGGCTGTATTGTTCGCAGAATAACGCATTTCCGGGTCACGGGTAAGCCTTCCAGTCAGTATAATCTTATTCATGTTTTTTTCTCCTTTTCATAAGCAATTAAAATGTTATACATAATCTTTACAATACAGTCTGGTTTGGCTGTTTTCTCAAACTTTCTCCCGGTGCGCCAGCACTTTATAATTTATGTTGTAAACGGATTGTCCCAGGCAAGTACCGCCACGATTGCATGGAATTGTAAATTATGGCATTTCATTATTAGCTTTATTGTTTAGAGCTGAAAAATAGCCGTCCTGCACAGATTAAAACCTGTAGGGCAGCTATTTTGCGTTTTAATATTCATGGTTGGAAAGTAATCATTATGCCGACTGCAATTCCTTTTCAATTTCAACCACCTGTTCCAAAGTAAGCCCGGAATACATCGCGATTTTTTCCAACGGCAACTCTCCATCTTCTATCATTCTCACTGCTGAATCTATTTTTTCCTGTTCCACACCCTGCTCATATTTTTCCTGATAATTCATCTGCAAAGCCATATCGTCATGCCTCCGTTCCCCATCCTTTTTGGCAGACTGCGCCGTTTCACCTGGTTTTCCAGTAAAGTCCTTTTTTTTCATAGCATACTCATAATAAAACTTTGCATCATCATTAGTGAAATAAAATTCATCCTGTATTTTCACTATTATGGTATCATCACTTGCATTTATTTTCTTCAAATCTGATATTATTTTGCATAGTTTGTCCATAAAAGCCGTGTACTCATTCATTCTTTTTATAGTTTCTTCTGCTTCTTCAAGGTACACTATTGCACTTTCTTCAGACAATCCCTCTTTTTCCTGTAATATTTTTAAAATTCTTTCTTCTGAAATATTGCATTCTCTGCACGCGCTAATGATGCCATAAATTTTTCCTTCTTCCCTCTTTTCCCTATACCGCATTTCCAATGTCATAATCTCAGCTCCCATCTGCATTCCATTTTTTAGTGAATCATCCACATTGAAAATTTTAAGGCAAAACATTTTGAAATGCTTTGCCTGTGACTTTCTTTTCTAACTGATATGATATTCCTTATAAAGTTCCTGACGGTATTCTTAATCCTGCGACACTCTGACAATATCAGATAGCCTGCCGTCTTCATTTAGTAACATTATCAGTTTGGCCATCTTGTTTTCTCCATATTTTTCTCCTATTTCCCTATTTTCCTGGTCACGCATTAACAAAGTCATATACTCATGCCTCCATTCTCTGTTTTTCCGGGCATTTTCCACTGCCTCTTCCAGTTCATCCACGAACGGGTCTGCTGGTTTCTTCCCTGCTGCATAATCCAGGAATGCTTTTAGTTCCGGGGCTGACATCATCCATAGTTCCTGTATGAAGTAAATTTTAAATATACTTTTTAGCAGCTTCTAAACTCAAATTGAATTTTTCCTGCAGCTTTTCCAATATCACCTGAACAGGTACGTCCATATCTTTCAGTGTAGATACCAGAACAGTAATGCCTTCCTCGCGTCCTTCTTCGCGTCCCCGATTCATTATTGTCTTCGCTTCATATTCTAATATCTTTCCGCCCATAACTGATTGCACTCCTTTCTTTACTGAATCATATTTTACAGCAATGTGCTCCAGAACCTTATTGGACATATCACAAATCGTACATTTTGCATACTCAGTAATATCTCCCTGTTCCATTAGCTTTTCCAGCTTTGTCTTTATCATTGCGTATTCTTGTTTTAACGACTCCAGTTCTGCTCCATTTTTCTCATATTCCTCAAACCTCTTCTCATGGGAAAATATATAGAACGGGATTAAAAACAGAAGCTTCTTATCAAATATCTCTTCTATCGTGTACTGCTGTGACTTCATTAAAGGAATGCCATAAGTAACACCTCCGCCGGGAGTGACCATCTTGATTTTTAACTTATCCGGTGTCGAAGCATTACATCTTAAATACAATACTGCTGAATGCGGGAATGTCACAGTAAGGATATTCCCCTTAATCTCTCCCTCATCAAGTGCAATCTGGGTGTCGTATTCAAACATCCTCACTAACATACTATTATCTGTGCTGCTCTGGCATTCCAAATGGTACTTTTTCGTTTCCGGCCCTACTATTATAAAGCTTGCGTCTGTAATCCGTCCGTCTTCATTTCCGCCTTGCTGGTTCAGAAAATGTTCATTGGAAGAGAAAATAACCTTTTCCTTTCCAGAGTATCTTTCACGAAACACTTCGTTAATCACCGGAATAATCAAGCTGCTGCAGTCATTTAATAATGTACGGAACACATCGTCATACGGCGTATTCGTCAGTTTAACCTCACTCATTGGCATTCTCTCCTTTCCAGCCTTCCCTTACTCTGATTATATCATGTTTTGGCAGCCGCATAAAGAGTTGATTTCTGTATCAGCTGCCATTATGGTATCTTGTATCTCTTATCGTGTGGTTTTGATAATTACAGAAAAATCATACTATATTTATATATAATTTAGCATTGACCGACTTTGTAAGCGGTATTATTCGGAATCATGCCGCAGCAGCCGGAAGCCGGGCGCTAAGCACCCTCTGCTCCCAGTCTGTAATAAATGCCTCAACTTCCGGCGTCACGCTGCAGTTTCCTGTGCCCCGTACCTGTACCGCTTTTTGTCCCCGGACTTCAATCGTATAAAATGGCTTTTCTTCGTCAGAGCTTTTCCGCAGGAACAGTATGACACATTCTTTGTTAGCCGCACGTTCCACATAGCCGCCCACGCAGTGATGCAATGCATGCCCTTCTTTTATAACATCATCCGGCGTATCAGGATACACGATTTTCAAACCGTCTTTCTCAAAATCCAGCCGCCCGGAAAGCTTCTGGTATACAGCGATAAAGTCACGTTTTATTTTAGCGTCTTTCCTGTGCTTTATCCGGCGGGCCGCTTTATCGTGGGATTTCTGTAAATCTTTCGGGTACAGGACAAAGCTGTTCTTCATGTCGTATCCCAGCTTATGGCACATATCCAGATAATCCCTGTACTCTGATGCCAATGCCTGCATATCTTTATAACGCATTGTGCCATTAGGCGTTTTTCGCAAACGCAGGAATCCGTATTGATTATCCATGTACCTGATAAACTTATGCACCGTCATATGCTCAAGGATTGGCAGGATGTCCCGGTTTACTTCATGTTCCAGCTGCCACAAGAGCAGTTTTTGTCGGTCTTTCAATCCAACATATCCTTGGAATATCTTCAATGTCGGGATATCTACGTTTAATTCCTTTAGGAACTGCACATCTTTGGCTGCTGCTTTCAGTATCCGGTGTGTCCGGTTTTCTGTTTCGTCCAGGCAGTCCGGATGATGGCGGTATGCCAGGTCTGTTACAATTTCATAAAATCCGGTTTTCACCAGATGCTCCAGACGCGGATGCTTCAGATATGCGGCAAGAAATGGCAGCGACTGCATCTGTTCCCGGAAATGGCTGTAATAGCTTTCAATAGGGCAATACTGCCATACAGTGCCATTTAGTTCGTCTGGAAGATTCCTGGTGTATAAATGGGCGCATGTATCAGACTGGAAACTATACTGCCATTGGCTGAACAGAGCCGGACGTTCTCCTTTCTTCCAGTCCGTCAGGATGCCGCTGCCATGCTGGTAATAATAGCATTCAGAGTCAATCTTCCCATCGTCGCCATTTTGCCGGATAAACTGCCGGGCATTTTCGTAAATATTTATTTCAGGCGTGTCATCTGTGTATGTGTAATACACTTTTACAATCCGTATCACCAGTTCGCCGTTGCCGACATTCTGGATGACCTGGCAGGTGTCACGGTCTGTCATACAGCATCCACGGCGGCTCCGTGGCTTCATAATCAGTTCCCGTTTACAATGGGGACATACGCCTTTGTTCCCCTGCTTTACGTTGGAAAGCTGGATTTCTTTGCCACAAGCGGAACATACACCGGGAACATCCTTTCCGCCACGCTTATAATCATAGAAAAAATACGCAGGCATGACGGATTTATGAATCCAGCTTTTCAGCCCACGGGGCAGGGCTGGCACGCATTCCATCCGCCTTACAATTTCCTGTTCCCGGATTCTCTGGCGTTCCTGTCTGCGCTTTTCCTGTATGCCCGCCTGTGCTTTGAGCAGTGGTTTGAATCCACTGCCGGGATTTCTCTTAAAATACTTGCAGAGGCGCGTTTCATCCGCAGCAGAGTAAAAAGCGCACTTATCTTGAAAATCCCAGCTGTATCCCAGGTTATCAAACGCCGCTGTACGCCATGCCGTGCCGCCATTTTCCTTCTGGGCTAATGTTATGAAGTCTTCCCTGCCTTGAAAGACTGTATAGCATGGCTGGAAGCTCCCCTGCTCAGCCTGCGTGCGGGAATAGGCATACAGTACCAGTGTTTTGTGATGGCCAATAATCTTTACTGCCGTGCGGATGATATAGTCAATCTGCCCTGCATGGAGAAGCCCGCTGCCTTTTTTCATTTTTAAATCAGGGTCTGCAAATCTCCGGCATTCTCTTTTATTTAACATTTAAGACACCCCCGGTAAGCTCATTTGCTGGTAATCATTTTTCTTCGGTTCCTGCTTTTTCTCTGTTTCCTTTTTGGCTGTTTTCTTTTTAGCTGCTTTCTTAGGCTTTGTACTCCCTTTGGCTTTGGATGCAGCATTGACATACGGACGTGGAGTGAACTTTTCTTCTTCCACATGGTCTTCCTGTGCGTCCGGGTCATTGAAATAATCAATACTCCATTGATATACTAAATCGTCTGGGACGTCGCCGCCGTAAACTCCATTTTCCGGCTTGATGTCATTATCTTTCATTTCCTGTTGGAGATAATCTTTTGCCATGCGGTTGATATAATGGAAACAATGAATCATAGATTTGTTCGGATTCATAGTCTGCCGGGCAAATGCTGGGTCTTTGCGGCACAGGTTCTGTATATGCTCAGAAACACATTCTTTCATGTTGCGGCGGGTGAGTTTTTCTGTATCTACACGGACACGTTCTGTGGATGCGGATACTATGTCAGCGTCACTCATGCTCTTAATTTTCTCAAGAGCAGCTTCCCTTTCCTGCTTTTTCGCAAACTGTTTGGCTTCCCACTCTGCCCTGCGTTTTGCCTCAGCTTCTTCATGAGCCTTTCTCTTAGCATCTTCTGATGCATCCAGAGGCTTTCCTGCTGGGATAGTGCGGTCAGACATATCCATTGTCAGTTCCTTTGCAGGTGGTTCTGATTGTGCCTGTGCAGATGGCAGTTCTTTTGCAGGAGCCTGTGCCTCTGCTTGTGATTTCTTTTCCGGCTCCGGGGATTTATCCTGTCCCGTCTGTACAGTAGGAGCCTTTTTCTCTGGGACAGACTTATGCTGAATGTCAGGCTGCTGTGCCTGGATTGCCGGAGCTTTTGGCTTTACAGGCTGTGACTGGGTTACTGCTGATTTTGGCTGCTGTGACGGAGAAACAGCAGATTTAGGCTGTGAAGTTTTAGTTTTAGGCTGTTGCGGACGGGATGCCACAGCCGTTCTGGAAACCTGTGTGTTGCGGAATGGCACCGTGAATAAATCCAGTCCAGCCATATTAGTAGAATAGCTCATATATAAATACCTCCTCGTATTGGTGTGTTGATTGGTTAAATGAAATCCCGTACAGACATTCCGGGCGCATCCCAGGGGTTTGACGGAGAATAATCACGCTCTGTACAGGATGAATGACGTGGTTCTTCATTGATATATTCAGGCTCCCCCTCGGACTCTGGCCCATCTTCCGGATGTTTCAGCATCCCAATCCATTCGTCAAGCTGCTGGTCTGTATAATGCTTTTCAGCTTCTGCAATCTGTTCTTCTTTGCTCTGGTATCGGTTTACCCGACGGAGCAGAAGAACAGCTTTCAAAATCTTTAATTTCCTTTCCATATGAATCTCCATTCTCTGCCTGTACTCTGGCAGAATATTATTATTAAGGCACCCGCAGCCCCCAAACGGGGGCTATTGATGTCCATAAAGCCTGATATTATGCTGCACTCTCGGACCCAGATACGCCGCCGATGTTAAGCTCTGCATCCAATTCAGTCAGACGTGCGGACTTAACGCGCAGCTCTTCTTCGTACTGGAACGGCTTATTGATTTCTGATTTAGCCGCTTCCTGCTGCTGGAGCAGGTTAGCCAGAGTTGTTTCATAATCTGCCAGCCGTTCCGGGATTTTATCCAGTGCATTGTCAATTCGTACCAGATTTCCGCGTGCATCTGTCCCCAACTCTACATTGTAGGCAATGGCTCCTTTCAGGCTCAGTTTGTGGGTGAATCCGGTGAATTTGATGGATAAACCAAATCCCCGGTAACTGCCAATGGTTACTGGCTCTTCACTTGTCACATCCTGTATGGCATCCATCAGGGCTGTCCCAGCATCCGTCTTGTCTGTATAGGCTGCGCCCAGTATCTCCATCCCGGCAAATCCTTCTGCTGGGCGGGGATGCTGGCTTAAAGTCTGTATATCGGCTGTTAAGCCAGCAATAAAGCCCTGTGCCTGCTGAATCTGTTCCGGGAAATGTTTTAGCATTTTATCTTCCAGGCGGTATTGTTTGCTCTGGTGGTCGGCTTTCATAATCTTCAAACGCGATACTTCCACATCCAAATCCATGCGCTCCTTAATGCGTGGGTCACCTGCACACAATGCTTTTATCTCAGCGAATGAGAGCGTAGCTTCGTCCACGTCTTCACAGCTTCGTACAGGGGATTTGCTGGTCATAATCTGGGAGATAAACTTCTGTTTGTTCTCCACGGTCTGCCAGAGGTATGCGTCGAATGTTGCGTTTGTAACGTATCTGAAAACATGCACTTTCGGGTTCCGGTTGCCCCTGCGCTCGATTCTGCCTTTTCTTTGAATCAGGTCAGTCGGTCATTTTTTGCGGACAGTTCAATACATACCTGTCTTTTTCTTTCCCTGCTCCTACGTTTTCCCTCAATCCCACGCTCCCTCTGTATCTTCTTGGCGCAAACAGGACAATACTTCGATATGCCAGAACCGGGGACATATTCAACACCGCACACCGTACAGTGTTTAACGGGTAACGCTGTCCACCGCTTTGTGGGTGTGATATGTAATTCACCGACAAAGCCGATGAATT
>OFHA01001601.1_pt1 | contig 15101 bp, 10 predicted proteins | sample 1521891 | NCBI WGS metagenome assembly OFHA01 (sample SAMEA3504089, study PRJEB24116) | mouse gut metagenome | biome: mouse gut; feature: mouse-associated habitat; material: faeces | place: Denmark | collected 2011
AATTCATAGGAATAATCGCCCGCTCCGCCTGTCATGGAGCGAAGATCCGTATTGTACCCAAACAATTCCATGCTCGGTATGTCGGCGATAATTTCCTGTTTGCCGCCGTCGATCGGATTCATGCCAAGTACCCTGCCGCGGCGTTTATTTAAATCGCCCATAATATCTCCGGTATAAGAATCCGGAACAACTACTTTCAAAGAGACAATCGGCTCCAATAAAACAGGAGAAGCTTCTAAAAATCCTTTTTTAAACGCCTGTCTGGATGCTGTTTTAAATGCCATTTCGGAAGAATCTACCGGATGATAGGAACCGTCGTAGAGTACAGCTTTTACGCCCACAACCGGATATGCGGCAAGAGGTCCTTTTAAGACGGCTTCCTGCACGCCTTTTTCAACTGCCGGGAAATAATTCTTCGGAACGGCGCCGCCTACTACGATCTGATCAAATTCATAAGCTTCTTCCAGATTGCCGGAAGGCTCGAACGTCATTTTTACATGCCCGTACTGCCCATGTCCGCCGGACTGCTTCTTATACTTGTATTCTACATCCGATTTCTTTCGGATCGTCTCGCGGAATGCAACTTTCGGTTTGGAAAGCTCTACTTCGATCTTATATTTATTCAGCAGTTTGCTGACAACAACGTCCAGATGCTGTTCGCCCATGCCATATAAGAGAGTCTGTCCGTTTCCGCTGTCGTTTACACTCTTTAACGTTAAATCTTCCATGGTAAGCTTCTGCAGCGCCTGAGAAATCTTATCCTCATCGCCCTTATTCTTTGCCTGATATCTCATGTGCGTATAAGGAACCGGCATACTCGTCCGGATATATACGATCGGATTGGTTTTGGATGAAAGAGAATCCGTCGTAGCCGTATTGGTAAGCTTCGCTAACGCGCCGATGTCTCCGGCATGAAGCTCTTTGACTTCTTCCGCTTTATTGCCCCGTAAGACATAGAGCTTTCCGATTTTTTCCTCCGTGCTCTTATGGTAATTATAGAGAACGTCGTCTGTTTTCAATACGCCGGAATTTACTTTAATCAACGAATATTTTCCGATAAACGGATCTACGATCGTTTTAAATACATATGCCGATTTCGGTTTTGCAAAATCATAATCCGCCGGGTATACTTCATTTGTCTTCGCATTGATGCCTGCGCAGGAGCGTTTATCCGGACCGGGAAAATATTTTACAATGTCTACCAGAAGCGTATAAATGCCTCTTGCCATAAGATTGGAACCCATCAGTACGGGAATGATGCTTCCATCCGCCACATTTACACGCAGTGCCTGACGAATTTCATCTTCCGAAAATTCTTCTCCGCCGAAGTATCGGTCCATAAATTCTTCGCTTGTCTCTGCAACGGCTTCCATCAATGCCTCTCGGCAGACTTCCAGGTTTTCTTTGGAATAATCCGGAACGTCAGACTTTTCTATGCCGCCTTTGTCCGTCCATCTTTTTGCTCTCTGCTGCAGAACGTTGACATATCCTACAAATGTACCGTTTTCACGGATCGGAAGATGGAAAGGTGCGATTTTCTTTCCATATAAGTCCTGCAGATCTTCCACTACCTGACGATAGCTTGCTTCGTCAATATCCATATCTGTTACAAACACCATTCTGGGAAGCTTATACTTCTCACAGATTTCCCATGCCTTTTTTGTACCGACTTCAATTCCCGATTTGCCGGATACTACAATAATCGCTGCATCTGCTACAGCTGCCGCTTCTTCTACTTCTCCTGCAAAATCGAAATATCCCGGCGTATCCAAGATATTGATCTTCGTGTCTTCCCAAATAATAGGAACCACGGAAGTATTGATGGAAAACAGGCGTTTGGTCTCTTCCTTATCGTAATCACTGATCGTATTGCCGTCGCTTACTTTTCCCATACGATTTGTAATACCGGATAAAAACGCCATTGCCTCTGTCAGGCTGGTCTTCCCACATCCTCCGTGTCCAAGAAGCACTACGTTGCGAATTTTGTCAGTTGTGTAAACATTCATATCACATATCCTCCAATCTGGTTCGTAACAGAACATCTTGTCTGTCTCTATGGCTATATTGTACTAAATTTTCGGATATATTACAACTATTTTATGCAAATTGACCTCGTCTTATTTTTATCTTTCCAAAATCATCGACAAATTTGTCAATTATTGCTTTATCACTGTAAAGTGTTGACTTTTTAATTCCGTCATATTATGATTTAATAGAAGGGACGAATCGTAAGGAAATGCCGGTTATACTTCATTTAGTTCGATCCGGCAAAACGATTCCGCAACCAAAGAACTTTTCACAAGGAGGTTTTTCATGTCTGTAGAACAGCTTGGATTTATCGGATTAGGCCTAATCGGAGGATCGATCGTAAAAACGATCCGCCGCCTTCATCCAAATATCAGCATCATCGCTTCCTCCGGACGCCAATCAACGATCACCTGTGCGTTTGAAGCAGGTTTAATCGAAAACAGAGAAAACGCTGCGATCGAATCGTTCGCTTCGTGTGATTATATTTTTTTATGTGCGCCGGTACAGCAAAACGCAGGTTATATCAAACAATTGAAACATATCATGAAACCTTCCTGTATTCTGACAGATGTCGGCAGCGTCAAAGGAGATATTCACAAAGTCGTCGCAGACCTTCATATGGAATCCCGTTTTATCGGCGGGCATCCGATGACAGGATCCGAGCAGACAGGTCTCTCCAACGCCACCGCTTATTTATTGGAAAACGCTTATTATATCCTTACGCCCACTGCTCAAGTAAAAAAAGATCGAGTAGAAGAATTTCGGGAATTTATTCGCTCTTTGGGCGCAATTCCGATGGTTCTTGATTCTAATACACACGATGCGGCGACAGCAGCCATCAGCCATCTGCCTCATGTGCTTGCAGCCGCGCTTGTCAATTTTGTCAGACAGTCGGATACTCCGGATGAAACCATGAAAACGATAGCTGCGGGCGGTTTTAAGGATATAACGCGAATTGCCTCTTCATCCCCCGTGATGTGGGAAGAAATCTGCACTGCCAACCAAACGCAGATATTATATATGCTGGATGCATTTGACCAGCTGCTTTCTTCTATACGCGCAAGCATCGCATCCTCCGATTCCTGCGGCATCCGGGAATTTTTCCAGTCCGCCAAAGACTACCGAGATTCCCTGATGGTTACTCCAAAAGGCCCCGGACAGACCGTATTTGAACTTTACTGCGACCTGATCGACGAAGCGGGCGGAATCGCAACGATTGCAACGATTCTTGCCAGCAACCATATCAGCATCAAAAATATCGGCATTATACACAACCGGGAATTTGAGGAAGGCGTATTAAAAATCGAGCTTTACGAAAAATCTTCTTACGACCGGACCATTGCGCTGCTCCGTAAATATCACTATACCGTTTATGAAAGATAAGAAAGGAACACTATGGAACTGATACATGCATCTCATCTAAAAGGAACCATATCCGTCCCGGGAGATAAATCGATCTCCCACCGCGCCGTTATGTTCGGAGCGATATCGGACGGAATGACTGAAATCACAAATTTCCTGCAGGGAGCGGACTGCCGTTCCACCATTTCCTGTTTTCAAAATATGGGCATTTCGATCGAACAAAAAAAAGACACAATCCTCGTGCACGGCAGGGGACTGCACGGTCTGCATACGCCGGCAGGAATGCTGGATGCAGGCAACAGCGGCACAACGGTACGCCTGATTTCCGGCATACTTGCCGGGCAGCCGTTCGAATCGGTTTTAAGCGGAGACGCCTCTATACAAAAGCGTCCCATGAAACGAATTTTAGAACCGCTCTCTTCCATGGGAGCCGACATAAGCAGCATAAAAGGCAGCGGCTGTGCACCTCTTGCGATTCGTCCCTCAAAACTGCACGGCATCTCCTATCTCTCTCCGATTGCTTCCGCGCAGGTAAAATCGTGCCTGCTGCTTGCCGGATTATATGCAGACGGCGCTACCTCCGTCACCGAACCCGTCTTATCCAGAAACCACACGGAACTTATGCTCTCCGCGTTCGGAGCAGACATTCGCTCCGCCGGAACCACCGCAGCCATCGAACCGGAACCGAAGTTAAAAGGTCTCAAAATAGAAGTTCCCGGAGATATCTCATCGGCGGCTTATTTTATCGCTGCCGGGTTACTGACGAAAGGTTCGGAAATTCTAATCCAAAACGTCGGCGTAAACCCGACCAGAGACGGCATCAGAAAAGCCGCCTCTGCAATGGGCGGCAGTATTCAGACATTAAACGAGCGGACGGTATCCGGCGAACCGGTCTGTGACCTTCTCGTTTGTTCCAGCGATTTAAAAGGCACGGTGATTGAAGGCTCCTTAATCCCTGCATTAATCGATGAAATTCCGATCCTTGCGGTTATGGCTGCATTTGCCGAAGGCACTACCGTGATCAGAGACGCCGCCGAATTAAAAATAAAAGAATCCGACCGGATCAAAACGGTAACGGATAATCTGCGCCGCATGGGGGCAGCCGTTACGCCGACAGACGACGGCATGATCATAAACGGAAACCGCAGTATGCTGCACGGAGCAGACTTTGACAGTTATCTGGATCACAGAATCGCCATGTCTTTTGCCGTTGCAGCGCTTGCCATAGACGAACCCTGTACCATGCGCAATGCCGAATGCGTCACGATCTCCTATCCGGATTTTTATAAAGACCTGGCAAAACTGCAAAGATAAAAAATAAGCCCCCGAAAGCTTACACCATCGGGGGTATTGTTCTGTTTTTATCAGATAATAAGCATCGCATCCCCAAAACTGAAAAACCGATACTTCCTGCGAATTGCTTCTTCATAAGCCGAGAGCACACGCTCTCTCCCCGCCAGCGCAGACACCAGCATCAGAAGCGTGGATTCCGGCAGATGAAAATTCGTGATCAATCCGTCGATCACCCGAAACCGATATCCCGGATAAATAAAAATCTCGGTCCAGCCGCTTTTTGCGGTCAAAAACCCGCGTTCATCCGCTGCAGATTCCAGCGTTCTGGTACTCGTGGTGCCTACAGAAATAATTCTGCCGCCTTCTGCCTTGGTTCGGTTGATAAGATCTGCTGCTTTGGCATCAATCCGAAAAAATTCCGAATGCATATGATGCTTACATACCTCTTTCTCTTTGACCGGACGAAACGTCCCCAGCCCGACATGCAGCGTCACTTCTGCGATCGAAACTCCCATGTCCCGTATACGATCCAACAGTTCAGGCGTAAAATGAAGTCCCGCCGTAGGCGCCGCCGCAGAGCCGTCATATTTGGCGTACACCGTCTGATAACGGTTTTTATCCTGCAATGTATGCGTAATATAAGGCGGTAGAGGCATCTGTCCCAGACGGTCTAAGATTTCTTCAAAAATGCCCTCATAAGAAAATCGGATCAGGCGGTTTCCCTCTTCTGCCATCCCAACCACTTCTCCGGTCAAAAGACCGTCGCCGAACAGAATTTTGGTCCCGGTTTTTGCTTTTCTGCCAGGCTTTACCAAAGTCTCCCACACATCATCTTCTCTGCGTTTTAAGAGTAAAATTTCAATGTTCGCATTGGTCTGCTCTTTACTGCCATATAAACGCGCCGGAATTACTTTTGTATTATTAAGAACCAGACAGTCGTTCGGTTTCAGATACTCCGTAATTTCCGAAAAGATGCGATGGTTCACCGTACCGAAACTCTTATCCAGTACCATCATCCTGGAGCTGGAGCGGTCCAAAAGCGGATCCTGCGCAATCAATTCCTGCGGCAGATCATAAGAAAAATCTTTTACATCCATTCACTGTTCTCCCTCTTATCCCAAATCAATTCCATTTTATTTTATAATAGCCGGAAGAAGCGCTGTTCGCCCTGTCTATTCTTAAGAAATATCTGCCTTTGTTTAAGCCTGTCTTCTTCCCGGTCGTCGTGGAAGACTGGTACAGAGTAAGCTTCTTTGTCCCCGAAGTATAATACATCTTTTTCACACCGATTTGTTTGGATCCGGCGTAAATAGTCATCCGAAAACAGCCGCTGGTTTTGACATTGTAATACAGACGCAGCCGCTGGCTTTTGGTCAATTTGATCTTATACCAGTCCGTATTGGAAATTCCTGCCGGAATCAAACCCGTTTTCATTTTATTTTTTTTAAGTTTCAGGGCTTTGGATTGCAAGGCTCCGGATTTATCGTTCGTCTTTGTAAACGTACGGGATATGCTGACGGCGTTTTCCGCCCTCACCCGGATATAGTATTCCTGCTTTTCCCGCATCCCGAACGTAAACGTATGCCAATAGGCGTTTTGGCTGTGCGCTGCATTATAAAAGATAGACTTCGACGATAGCAGCGTCCCTTTGGTACTGTTATACAGCGCAAGGTAACCTCTTGCATGGCTCACCGCACCTGCCGGATTTGAAATCCGCACGGTTAAATAACCGTCTGCAGCCGCTTTATACTTTAACCATGTATACGCTCCGGACGACTCGTAGGATTTCTGATTCGAAATCGTAACGTTTTTATTCTGATTAAAATCATACTCCTTCTCTTTTTCTTTTACCCTGTCATCTGCAGAAACAATCCGTGGAACTATACATACCATGCAAACCAGGACAAAAAACATATATCTGCGATATCGACGTCCCATATCCTTCCCTCCATTTCTCATTGGATTTATTTATTATAACAGAACTTTGGTCATTTTACCATAACAAAGGTTTCATAAAGGAAAGACTCACTGTAAGAAGCTGATACATCAAATAAAGGGCAGGCAACCGCCCACCCTTTTGTTATTCTTTATTTCCAACTCAGTTTATAATAACCGTTTACCAATTTATTTGCCGGTTTCACCTCAATATAGTAGGTTCCTGTTCTGATCTTCGGCCATCTTACCTGATATTTTTTACTGTAATTATTCAGCCAAATCGTCTTTCCGTCATCTGTTCTGCAAGTTACTGTTTTCGCATACGGATAAATCCCAGGTCCTTTCACAGAAAGATTTACTGAGCCTGTTAAATACGGGGTCAAATTCACATTCATCTTCTGAGGCTTTTTCAATGTAAACTTATACCAATGAGAATTGGAAGTACCTGCTGCAATCACACCTACTGTGGATCTGCCTCTCTTCAGGTTCAACGCTTTTTTCTTTTTCGTGCCGCTCTTATCTTTCACTTTTTTAAATTTTCCAACGACATTCACGCCGCCAACAGATTTAATACGAATCTGGTATGTCCTTCCCTTCTTTACGCCATAGCACTCGGAAGAGAAGCCTGCCACGTTTGAACTTGTATCATAAACAAAAGCGGAAGATAACGGCTGGCTTTTTGCCGTATTAAACATCTGAACCTCGCCTACCGAATATCCGATCTCTGGTATTCTGGTAGCATTTACAAAGCGAATCTGCAGATAACCGTCATTCGGCGCCTTATACGAAATCCAGTTATAATCGCCGGCAATCACCGAGCTTGCAGCATCCGCAATCGCAACCGTACCTCCTTTACCAGGCATACTGTGGACAGATGCGCTGACCGGATCCGGTGCCGAAACGACTGCAACCGAAAACAACATTGCCGCTGCAAGTATCAAACTTGTTACTTTGTTCAATAAACTTCTTCTTTCCCTTTTCATACTTCATGTTCCTTTCCATATATTTTTTATTAAAATACTTTACTTTTTTATTATAGCACGCATAAAATATTTTTCAATACTTTTCCTATTTTCTTAGCTCAATTCCCATCGCTTCTAACGCTTTTAATATTCGCTCCATAGCGCCGGTCAGATCGGCTTCTTCCAGATTCTTATCCCTGCCGCGGAATGTCAGGGAATATGCGACAGACTTAAAGCCCGGCGTAATCTGGCTCCCCTCATAAACATCAAACAGCTGATAACTTTCCAGGTACGCGCCGCCCTTGGCATCGAATACTTTTTCAATATCCCCCGCTAAAATCTCCTTCGGCACTACCATGCTGATATCGCGGGTCGCTGCCGGAAACTTCGCAATTCCCTGGTATTTCCGGTCAAAACTTGCGCTCACTAAAACCTCCGGCATATCCAATACCGCAATATACACACGGTCTTTGATCGCATAATTTGCGGCAACAACAGGATGAACCTCTCCGATATAACCGATCGTACGATCCTGGTAAATCATATCCGCCTGGCGTCCCGGATGCAGATACGGCCTGGCGGAATCCGGACGATAAGAAATCTTATCGTTCATGCCGATTTTTAATAAAAACTCTTCTGCCACGCCTTTTAGCGTATAAAAGTCTCCCTCTCCGTACATACCAAGCGTAAACTGCATCCGCTCCATGGGAAGCTCCGTTACGGGAAGCTGCTTCGGCAGATAAATATTGCCCAGCTCATACAAACGTACGTTTTTATTTCTTCTGTTATAATTGGTTGACAGGGAAGTCAGCATTCCGTTTAACGGGATCGTCCGCATAATGGAAAAATCTTCCCCCAGCGGATTGGAAATCGTCACCGCCTCCCTCAGTTTAGAATCTGCGGGGATCAAAAGCTTATCGAATACTTTCGGACTTTCAAAAGAGTAGCACATCCCCTGGGAAAATCCGCAGAACTCCGCCGTATCTCTCGCAGCTTCTTCGATACGAAGTTTAAAAGAAAGCTTACCTGTCGTCGCTTCTCCGGTGGGAAGTGTCGTCGGAATATTATCGTAACCGAAAAATCTTGCCGCTTCCTCTGCAATATCCGCATCACATTCCAGGTCCTGCCGCCAGGAAGGTACGACAATCTCATTTGCGTCTTTATCATACCTAAGTTCCAGGCGCTTAAAATAAGAAAGCATCTCTTCTTTTGAAATATCCGTACCAAGCAAGCGGTTATACTTTTCCGGTTCAAACGGAATGCGCCTTCCTTCTTTCTTCACCGGATAAACGTCTACCATACCGCCGACGACTTCACCTGCTCCCAGTTCCTCGACCAGCTGGCAGGCGCGGTTCATCGCTTCCATCGCATTATTTGGATCGAGTCCTTTTTCAAATATGGAAGATGCATCTGTCCGAAGACCGATTTTTTTACTGGAAAGACGAATATTGGTTCCGTCAAAACATGCCGCTTCCAGCAGCATCGTCTTCACATCCCCGGTGATCATAGAATTTTCTCCGCCCATAATTCCGGCGATTCCTACTGCTTTTTGGGCGTCGCAGATCATCAGTACGCTATCGTCCAGTTCCCGCTCCTGTCCGTCTAACGTAACAAAAGTTTCGCCGTTCTTTGCACGCCTGACAATAATTTCTTTTCCCGCGATCGTGTCCAGATCGTACGCATGCATCGGCTGTCCGTACTCCGCCATCACATAATTGGTAATATCCACCAGATTATTGATCGGACGAATCCCCTGCGCCGCGAGTCGTCTCTGCATCCATTTCGGCGACGGAGCGATTTTAATATTTTTTACAACTCTTGCCGCATAACGGGAACAAAGATCGCTGTCTTGTACGGTTACTTTAATATAATCGTTTACGTCTTCTTGATTTCCTGTTTCCCTCACAACCGGCGGCTGAAATTCCATCCGAAACGTAGCGGCCGCCTCTCTGGCGATTCCAAGCACAGAATAACAGTCTACTCTGTTGGAAGTCACTTCATACTCGAATACCGCATCGTGCAGTCCCAGCGCTTCCACAGCGTCGCTTCCGACTGCAGCGTCCGTATCAAAGATATAAATGCCAAGCTCCGGCGCTTCCGGATACATATCACGGCTGGAACCCAGTTCTTCGATGGAGCACATCATACCAAACGATTCCACACCGCGGAGTTTTCCCTTTTTAATTTTAATTCCGCCCGGAGTCATAGTTCCGTCATGTCCGCCCGCTACTCTTCCGCCGTCCAATACAACCGGCACTTTATCTCCTTCCGATACGTTGGGAGCTCCTGTTACAATCTGCAGATGTTCTTCCGTTCCGATATCCACCTGGCAGACAATTAATTTATCTGCGTCCGGATGCGGCTCTATCTTTACAATCTGTCCCACAACGATCTTCTCCAAATCCGCGTCCAGTTTCCGATACCCTTCTACCTTTGTACCGGACAATGTCATTGCGTCCGTATATTCCTGTTCCGTCGCCGAAAGTCCAGGAACAAGCGCTTTTATCCATTCAAATGATGTATTCATATTCTTTCCTCCTCCATTTAGAACTGTTTTAAAAATCTGTCGTCGTTCTCATACAAAAGACGCATATCGTCGATTTCATACTTCAGCAATGCGATCCGCTCCAAACCGACGCCAAATGCAAAACCGGAATATTGTTCCGGATCGATCCCGCTCATGCGCAGCACTCTCGGATGTACCATACCGCAGCCCAAAATCTCGATCCAGCCGCTGCCCTTGCAGAACCGGCACCCCTTGCCGCCGCATTTAAAACAGGTCATATCCACTTCCGCGCTCGGCTCCGTAAACGGGAAATGGTGCGGGCGGAATTTTACCTGCGTATCTTTGCCAAACAGCTCCCTTGCAAACTCTGCCAGTGTGCCTTTCAAGTCCGCAAAGGTAATGTTTTTATCAATCACCATGCCTTCAATCTGATGGAACGAAGGCGAATGGGTTGCATCCACTTCATCCGAACGGAATACGCGTCCAGGCGCAATCATGCGGATTGGCAGCGGGCGGGTTTCCATCGTCCGCACCTGAACCGGGGAAGTCTGGGTACGCAGCAGTATTTTGTCCGTAATGTAAAATGTGTCCTGCTCGTCCTTGGCCGGATGGTCAGCCGGAATGTTCAGCGCTTCAAAATTATAATAATCGTATTCAATCTCAGGGCCTTCCACTACCTCATAGCCCATGCCGATAAAAATACGCTCGACTTCTTCCAGTGCAATCGTATTCGGATGGCGGTGCCCGATGCGGTTTTTCTTTGCCGGAAGGGTTACGTCAATGACTTCCTGTTTCAGGCGGAAATTCAGCTCAGCCGCCTCAAGCTTTTTCTTTGTCTCATCCAGCATTTCTTCAATTGCCGCCCTTGTTTCATTTACCAGCTGTCCGACTGCCGGGCGTTCTTCCGGCAGCACGTCCTTCATGCTCTTTAATACAGCCGTAAGCTCTCCTTTTTTTCCAAGAAATGCGACCCGCACTTCGTTTAACTTTGAAAGCTCCTGTGATGACTGAATCTGGCGCATCGCTTCTTCCCTGATTTTTTGCAGTTTGTCTTTCATTGCAGATTCTCCTTATTCATTCAGCTATAGATATCGAAAATAAATTTTTACATAAAAAAACTCCATCCCCCAAAAAGGGACGAAGCTGCTCCGCGGTACCACCCTGATTCCCGGCTTTCCAGCCAGGCACTCTGCATGCGTAACGTGCATAAACGTTCCAGGCTACGCATGTACAAGACGTACACTTCCCCCGGACTGCTCCAGTGTGAAATCCCAAAATCCCCCGTTCTGGAAAAAGCTCTCAGCGCCTCACTTTTTCTCTCTGTCAGCGGTATCAGTCTTCAGCTGCGTTATGCCACCTTCTTCGCATTTATATATTCAGACTGCACCTATTATAGCGCAGAGTATCGCTGAGTGCAAGAAAAATTTGTGAGAAATTGATCGGGAATTTAAAATCAGAGAAAACTGGCGAATCCTTCCGGCAGCGTTTGACTGTCGTTAAAAATCGCGCTGTTCCAAAATTTGTCTGCAGGCAGGTGTTTTAGGAAAACCTCGAAATGCAGATTTTTTGTATTTTATCTGGTACAGCACGTAAGTTTCAAAGAAAATACGTATAGCATTAAAAGAGCAGCAGTATAACTGCTGCTCTTTCAAAAACATACTATCACAATTTTGTTTAACCTGATGTTTTTACATACGCAAATGTAACATCTGGTTTCTTGTACGAATATACGTTATTTCTGCTTTACCGTGAGCTTGCAGGAAACGCTCTTTCCATTTACCTGCGCCTGAATCGAAGTTGTACCGGCTGCTTTTGCCGTTACTTTTCCTTTTGCTGTTACAGACGCTACCGCCTTATTTGAAGATGTCCATGTAATGTCACCTTTAAGGCCGTATGCCTTGGCTTTAAACGTATAAGTCTGTCCAACTGTCAGCTGTTTTGTGGAAGCTGTCATCTTAATCACAGGATTTTTAACGGTAACTTTGATCTTTAACTTATAAGTCGTATCGTTCTGCGTTACCTTTGCGGTAATAACAGCCGTTCCTTTTGCCTTTGCAGTTACTTTGCCGTTTTTATCGACAACAGCCGCTTTTTTGTTGTTCGAGCTATATACTACTTTTGCGCCTTCTGCCAGTCCATTGATCTGAATGGTAAACTTCCGTCCTGCATATGCCGTCTTTTTGTCGGAGACACTTGGAACTTCCGCCGGTTTGGCAGCTTCTACAAAACGTGGCACAGTGTCGATTACAAGCGGACCTTCCTTGCCGAGTTTTGTGACTTTCTCAATCAGGGAAATATTATCTGCAACATTTGTATTTACAGAAGATACGCGGTCTTCTGCAAATGCCGTATATTTGTTTCCGCCCGTTGCCAGATATTCGTTTGTTACAAGCGTATAAGTTTTTTCCGGATCGATTGGCGTGCCGTCTGCAAGACATACGTCAAATACCTGCTGATCTTCCGGAAGAGTCAGATCGTATTTTGCAGTCAGACCAGACATCTGCATATTGGAAGAATCGTTGCCTACGACCTGCTCCAACAGTTTTACGATCTGTGTGCCGGTCATTTCAATCTTATAAATCAGGTTGCCAAACGGAGCTACCGTATAAATATCGTTCACGGTCAGTTTCTTTGCTTCAAAATTGGTACGAATACCGCCGTCGTTGCAGAATGCGAAATCCACACCTTCCTCATAACGCATCATATCCGTAATCCAGTTGCCCATTACAGATGTAAGCGTTCCTTCAATTAAAGTCCGGTCCAGCGCTACCGGAAGTTCTGCGATTTCCTGATTCAGAAGCGGAGCTACCTCGTCCACTGCCGTATTGGAAATCTTAAGAATTGCTTCGTCAAAATCACCTTTGTTCGCCTCTGTATATTTTAACTGATCAGAGTTCTCATAAATATCCATATATTCCGGTGTTGTCACGGATACTTTGTTGTCAGCGCCGATTGTCATCGTTGCCATTGCATAGCCTCTTGCTTCCCGATTGCCCTGGCCGTAAGGAATGCCGTTGCTTCCTGTGCCGACTTTGATCTGATGGGAATGTCCGCCAAACACGACGTCAATATGTCCGGCTTCAAACTTCTCTACCGCTTCCTGCGCATCGTCATGTGCCAGTACGATCACTGCGTCTGCTTCCCCTTTTGTCTTTAACTCTTTTGCAAGGTTATTGACTAAAGTTGCATCCTCACTGATGGTATAAGGCGCGATCCGCTCAGCCATAATATCTGCAGAATACTCGTCTGCCCAGCCGATGACTGCGATCTTTTTGCCGCTTCTTTCGATAACCGTATATGGCTTTGCAAAATCAACCGGTTTTCCAGTTTCTTTTACAAAGATATTGCAGGCTAACATTGGTATCTGGCTGTCTGCAAGCGTTGCCTGGCTGGTCGTCACTTTTTCAATACCCCAGTCAAATTCATGATTTCCGACTGCCGATGCGTCAAATTTCATTGCGTCCAGCGCCTGGATCAGGTATTTTCCAAACGAAAGATTTGACAGCGGCGTTCCCTGGAAAGTATCTCCGCCGTTTAATGCAATGACTTCTCCTTTTGCACGGTAATCGTTAAACAGCTTTGCCATATAAGCCATCCGATACTGATACTCTGCTTTGTCACTGCCGGGTGTCTCAACAAGATGTCCGTGAATATCTGTCGTTTCTAACAGGGTAATGACGACATCTCCTTCTGCTGCCTGCACCTGATCCAGCGGCACGCCAGCCACGCCAAGCATCAATGCCAGTGCCAGAAATACAGACAACAGTTTTTTCATTTTTTGTAACATAAATTCCCTCCCTTTCCTTGTTGCTTTTTAAATTTGGTGATTTTTACAATGAATGACTCATTGTGATTTTTATTCTATAGTAAAATTTTCCAAAAAGCAAGTCTTTTCTATTTTGAGTTGTCAATTTTATACACAATCAGCCTCTCCTGTTGCAGGGACTTTGCAGCAAAGTGCAAAGCCCTGACAGAACGGTAGTCTCGGGTTGTTACGGTTTGCACCAAAAGTGTCCGCCGTATTTTAATCTGGTTTTTGCCTGTTTATATTCCTGCTCTTCCAGACAGCGTCCAGGATATCTTTCAGCACCAGAAAAGCATCCAGCTCGTTGTACCCATATTTCTTTTCCAGATCTTTTAATAATCTGTCCAGTTCCGCCGCATAACAGGCGCTATCCACTTCTTTCTGGTACCTGGATAATACCGGATATTTTTTGCTCCATGCCTTTGTCCAGTCGATCTTATCGGAGACTTCCTCACTGGTCCGGTCGATGGCCTCCTGTATCTCTTTGATGTTAATATCAAACCTGACCAGCTCATCCAGTGACACCCCGTACAAAACCGCAAGCCGTTTCGACTGACGGATATCCGGCAGCGTTTCATCTGTTTCCCATTTGGAGATTGTCTGCCGGCTAATCCCCAGTTTTTCAGCGACCTCTTCCTGAGACAGCCCCTTGTTCTTTCGTGCATGAAAAAGATGATTTCCCAAACTCATGGTATGCCCTCCTGTTTCTTTGATTTGTCCTGATTATAGTACGCTTCTGACAGAAATGCTACCAAAATAAACTGGCACTTTTGCCCGTTTTTTTAACATTCGCTCAGTCCTGCACACATCGACATCCGCAGACTTCTTTCCTGCCGCACAATCAGGGAACGCCGTTCATTTTTTTCACATCACCTGAAATTCAAAGTTGGAAACATTGCTGCGGTTTTGTGTAAAATGCTGTCAGATCTGTGAAACAACATTCCTGACTGCCTTATCGCATTTGCTTTTGTGGACAAGCAGAAAATCTTTAAAATTTTCTGCCCTGTGATACCCTGCTTTTAAATGATATGATACTCCAGATAAAGCTGCTGACGATAACCATTATCCGCCTTTATTCTGGCAATATCATCAAAACGCTTATCTTTTATTAGCCTTTCCATTAACATAAGCATTTTTTCTTCTCCACGTTTTTCACCAATTTTCACATTCTCCTGGTCTCTCATCAACAACGTCATATACTCATGCCTCC
>OFHA01001602.1_pt1 | contig 15097 bp, 16 predicted proteins | sample 1521891 | NCBI WGS metagenome assembly OFHA01 (sample SAMEA3504089, study PRJEB24116) | mouse gut metagenome | biome: mouse gut; feature: mouse-associated habitat; material: faeces | place: Denmark | collected 2011
GGAATGCAGGAGGATCCCAGAAATTATCTTTTTGAGAGCTATGTGAAGGTGCTGAACCATTATCTGCCAAGATTTTTTGTCTTTGAGAATGTGACGGGGCTGCTGACGGCCAAAATCAAAGGGGAACATATCGTCAACAGGGTGGTGGAGGCCCTTGGGGAACATTATAAAGTGAAATTTGATCCGGGAATGAATGTGCTGAATTCCGCCAATTACGGGGTGCCCCAGATCAGGAAAAGGGTCATTATCATGGGGGTCCGGAGGGATTTAAAGACAGAGCCGGAAGAGATGTACGAGGCAGTAAAAAAGACCCATTACGACCCGGAAATGCCGGAGGAATCCCGGGGAAGCCTGGAGAAATATGTGACGGTGCGGGATGCCATAGGCGAGCTGCCCTTTCTGCGGCAGGGGGAAGGGGCACCGGAAATCCCCTTCCAATATACATACGGCAATGATTTTTTGCAGAAAATCGGCGCCCCCGGCCTGAAGGTGCTGCGGGACCATGTGGCCAGGGGGCACAACGAAACGGATATGCAGAGATATGAGACCATGGCGAAAAACCACTGGACATTCCAGGAAATGCTGGAAAAAAGGGAAGATTTAAGGCATGAAAAGGCCAGGGTTTTCGGAAACAGTTATACGGTGCAATGGTGGGACCTGCCCTCGAAAACCATCATTGCCCATTTATATAAGGATGGAAACCAGTTTATCCATCGGTGTATCAGTATCAGTAGGTCTTGCCATGACGAGGGTCCTTACAGGTATTTCTATTATGTGGCTGTTGATTCCGGGATATGCAATTGCCCTTGTGCTGACATTTTTTGTGCCGAAGATTTTTACGGCCATTGCTTTTGACTCCGGCGGCGTGGCATCCGGCCCCATGACGGCAACTTTTCTTCTTCCTTTTGCCATGGGAGCCTGCGGGGCCATTGGGGGAAACCTTATTACAGATGCATTTGGCATTATAGCCATGGTTGCCATGACTCCCCTTATTACGATTCAGGTGATGGGCATGGTATTTAAGCTGAAAGAAATCAGCCTGCGTAGGAAAGCCTTTGACACAAACTTTGTATCTTTGGAAAGCTTTGGAGACATGGAAATTATCGAATTATAGAAACGGGATGACATATGGGCAGATTATATGCAATGATAACAATTGTTGACAGGAAAGTCGGTAAAAAGTATCTGGAATTGTATCAAAAAAACGAGCATCATGTAAGTTTTACAAGCCTAGGCGCAGGCACTGCATCCAGTGACATATTGGATTACCTGGGTCTTGATGCAGCGGAAAAACTGGTAGTTTTTTCCGTGCAGCAGGAGGAGAGCTGGTTTCACATCAAAAAGCAGTTGCAGCAGAAATTAAAGATAGATGCGCCTGGAGGAGGGATTGCATTTATTGTTCCCTTAAGCAGTATCGGCGGGAAAAAAGCATTGCAGTTTCTGCTGGAAAGCCGGGATTATCAGAAAGAGGAGGAATCTGCCTTGAAGGATACAGTACATGAACTTATCATTGTAATTGCAAATCAGGGAAATATAGAATTGATTATGGACGCTGCAAGGGGAGCCGGGGCTTATGGCGGTACAGTGATTCATGCAAGGGGAACCGGTATGGAGCAGGCAGAGAAGTTTCTGGGTGTGTCCATAGCGGCTGAAAAGGAAATGATTTTTATAGTTACGAAGAAGGAACAAAAGAACAGCATTATGAAAGCAATTATAGAAAAAGCGGGAATGGAAAGCCGTGCAAAATCCATTGTCTTTTCCCTTCCTGTAACAGATACAGCAGGCCTTAGATTAATAGAGGATTAGCGTTAGGCTAATCCTCTATTATTAATCCTACAGGACAATGGTCTGAACCAAATATATCTTTGTAGATAACAGCCTCTTTGAGGGTATTGTCTAAAGATTTTGATGCAAGAAAGTAATCAATACGCCATCCGGCATTCTTCTCCCTTGCCTTAAAGCGGTAGGACCACCAGGAATAGGAGCCCTGAAGGTCAGGATAAAAATAACGGAAGGTATCGGTAAATCCTGATTCTAAAAGATTTGTCATCTTCTCCCTTTCCTGATCGGTAAATCCGGCATTTTTGCGGTTGGTCTTTGGATTTTTTAAGTCAATTTCCTTGTGGGCTACATTTAAATCACCGCATAGGATGACAGGCTTGTTTTCTTCCAGTTTTTTGAGATAGATACGGAAATCATCTTCCCATTCCATCCGGTAGCCGAGCCTTTTTAGTTCTTCCTGGGAATTGGGAGTATAAACGGTGACCAGATAAAAACGTTCAAATTCCAGAGTAATGACCCTTCCTTCATGGTCGTGTTTTTCAATGCCAAGTCCGTAGAAAACAGATAACGGTTCTTCTTTTGTAAAAACAGCCGTTCCGGAATATCCCTTTTTCTCCGCATAATTCCAATATTGATGATAACCGGGTAAATCAAGGGAAATCTGGCCCTGTTGGAGTTTTGTCTCCTGTAGAGAGAAGATATCAGCGTCAATTTCATTGAAGAATGTAAGAAAGCCTTTTTCCATACAGGCACGCAGGCCGTTTACATTCCAGGAAATTAATTTTTTCATGGTAATTGTCCTTTCCAAACGATAGTTATGTCCCTATTATAACTGATAGGGCGTTTGAAAGACAAGCTGTTATGATCAGCTTCCAAGAATACGTTTTTCTATGATGTCCAGCGCGCGTTCATTTTCCTGCTGGCAATAGGTTATCATTTCATCTTCTCCTTTATTTTCAAGGGAAGCAATATCTGCACCTAATTGCACATAGCAGACATAATTGTTGATGGTTTCAATTCTTGATGCAAAAACTTTTGCTTTATTCTGGGGCTGCTGTTCATAGATTTTAAGCAGTACTTCCCGGTATTCATTTAAATAATTTTCAATACTTTCCGTCTGGCCTTCTTTTGCCTTGATTAAGATCATCATGTCAATGCCGGCCTCTGTGTGCTGGTATTCAGCAAGAAAAGACTCATACATATCGTCGGAAATACCCGTCCGTTCAGCGAGTTCCTCGGAGGTGAGCATGGTGTCCGGCCAGTAATTTTCGCCCAGTATGTCTACCACGGCATCCTTATATTCATCCATGGGCCCTGTAATCCTGTATTTGCTTCCTACCTGAATGGTGTTGACAGCGTCCTCCTGTCCATTGCCTTCCCTGTTGTATGCCTGATTTGGGTCTGTCCTGTTTTTTTCTACACATCCCGTTATCAGCAGGACTGTGCAGGCAATTAATTCAAAAAAGATATGTTTTTTCATAATTTATCCTCCTTTTGCAAAAATAAATAAGTGAATGGGAAATCTAAATCTTTTACTAAGTATTTCCTTGCATTAGACAAAATATGTAAGAATATGTTAAGATGTCCCTACGGGAAGATTATCAGAATGTCCAAAATCATATGGAGAAATAATATGCTGTTTAATTCTTATGTTTTTATATTTTTATTTTTACCTCTTGTACTTGCGGGATGGTATTTTTTAAATTATCTGAAAGCCCATGAAGCCGCCAAATTTTTTCTGGCCGGTATGTCTCTTTGGTTTTACGGATACTTTAACAAATATTATCTTGCAGTTATCGTTGTAAGTATACTTGGGAACTATCTGCTTAGTTATCTGCTGAAAGTCTTTTCTTCCAGAATTTTTGCGCGTATCGGGCTAATCTGCGGTCTGCTGATTAACTTGGGACTTTTATTTTATTTTAAATATTATGATTTCTTCTTTGAAAATATAAACCTTATCTTTCATACAGACTTTACTTTAAAAAATATTTTGTTGCCGCTGGGTATCAGTTTTTTCACATTCCAGCAGCTCTCCTTTATTATTGACAGATGCAGGGGAAAAGCAGAGCACTATTCGTTTGCCAATTACCTTACCTTTGTGACTTTTTTCCCCCAGTTGATTGCAGGGCCGATTGTTCTGTATAAAGAGATGATGCCCCAGTTTGAAGATGAAACAAAACGCAGGTTCCAATCAGACAACTTTGCAAAGGGGATCGTATTTTTTACGTTGGGACTTGGAAAAAAGGTGCTTTTAGCGGATGTGCTGGCGCTGCCTGTTAATTTTGGCTTTGACCATACACCTTTTTTAGATACGCCTTCCACGCTCCTTGTTATACTGGCTTATACCTTTGAGATTTATTTTGATTTCAGCGGATACAGCGATATGGCTGTAGGGCTTGGGAAAATGTTTAATATAGAGCTGCCTGTCAACTTTAATTCCCCTTATAAGGCATGTTCTGTCAAAGAATTGTGGCAGAGATGGCATATGACCTTGTCAAGATTTTTTATCCAGTATGTGTATATCCCTTTGGGTGGCAGCAGGAAGGGAAAGATGAGAACGATACTAAATACTTTTATGGTATTTTTCTTAAGCGGTCTCTGGCACGGGGCGAACTGGACCTATATTGCCTGGGGAACCATGCAGGGGCTTTTGGTAATCTGGGACAATCTGGGTGTAATAGGCATAAAAGGAAGCAATGAAAAGGTTCCTGCAAGGATTCAGATTCCACGATGGCTGGGCTGGTTTTTTACGTTCAGCTTTTTTAATCTGTCCCTGTTCTTCTTCAGAAGTGACAATATGACAAATGCTTTCCAGATGTTTAAGAATATCCTTGCATTTAAGAATACGGGATACATCTACAAAGTGGCGGCTCTTATGGATATACCGGAATTTTATTTAATCAAACAGGTGATTAATCTGACTGTGCCGGAGATGTTGACATATGTTTATCTGGCAGTATTCTTAGTTCTGCTGGCAGTGAGCGGATTTATTTTAACCAGAAAAAATACATGGGAGATTGTTGAAAGATATCCTCTAAATACAAAACTTTGCCTGTGGGTAACCGTCATTTTCGTTTGGTCCGTGATTTCATTTTCGCAGGTCAGCACATTTATCTATTTTAATTTTTAACCAAAAGAAAGCATAACAGCCTTTGGTGGGAGTTTTATTATGTCAAATAAATTTATAAAGCAATTTTTGATAAGCAGCGGCATTTTACTGCTTCTCTGTGTCCTTGCAGTAGTGATTTTTGATCCTTTTTTCCAGTATCATAAACCACTTTTCGGACTGAAAGCAGTTCTTACAGACAAAGAGTATCAGTGTACAGGTTCTCTTAAGACCTTTGATTACGACAGTGTGATTGCGGGTTCTTCGGTTGCTGAAAATTACAATAACGGATGGTTTGACCAGGGATTCGGATGCCGTTCCATTAAGGCGATACGTTCCTATGGGGCGACTGCGGATTTATGCTATTTGCTGGACATTTCTTTTGCCCATCAGAATATTAAAAATGTTTTTTATAATCTGGACCCTTCCGCACTGGTTGCCGACCCGGAAACGACTTATAAAATGACAGGCTGTCCCATGTATTTATATGACGATAATTATGTCAATGATATTGAATACTGGCTCAATAAAGGAGTTCTTATGGAAAAGATTCCTTATCTGGTTGCCAATTCCCTGATAGGCGGTTATGATGAAAACGAATCCTATAACTGGGCTCAGTGGAAAGAGTTTAATTCGGACATGGCTCTTGGCCTTTATATCCGCAAACCCTCCGTGTCGGAAATGAAGCCGGAAAATTATTATGACGATGTATTAAGGCAGAATCTTGCCCTTTTAACGGAACGGATAGAAGAAAACCCTGACACCTGTTTTTATGTCTTTATTCCCCCCTATTCCATGCTCTGGTGGGACAATATATACCGGGACGGGGACACGGAAGCTTACCTGTATAATATGGAGCAGGCGATGGAGACGCTGCTATCCTACAAAAATGTAAAACTGTTTTATTTTCAAAATGACAGGGAAGTTATTACGAATCTGGAAAATTATATGGATATCCTGCACTTTTCGCCGGATATCAACCATTACATCTGTGACAGTCTGATAAGCGGGGAACATCAGGTTATTTATGATAATTATAAAGAAAATATCCGTGATATGAGGGCACTGGCCTATGAAATCACGGACAAATTAATTAAACCCTATGAAGACAGGATCAAAGTGGATATTTATGATAACTAACAACTTTAAACTACGTGAAAGGTCATTAAAATTGCCCAGATGTAAGGGGCGCCGAATACATTCAGGGATTTCGGCCCTTTTACCTTTTCCGGGTCGGCTTTCAGTTTTCCCAAAGCCTGCTCAAATGTGGCTTTGGTAATAGATTTGGAACGTCTGTCCACAAAAATCTCTCCGCCCTTTACTGTATAGGTGAAGGGCAGTTTTTTTATGGTATAAAAAGTTTCACCCTGATGTTCATTAAGCAATGCCCAGAGGTCATCTATTGTAATTTTTGTATTCATATCCACAGTTTCCAGTCAGCTTAAGGCTGCTTCTTCAATTAGTTTCATAATAGTTTTAATGGATCCCAACTGGCTGCTTCTGTTCATGGCATCTATATAAACCTGCCTTGAGCAGTATAATTCCATCACCTTTTCCGTGAGCAGGTCAGGAGAAAGGTAATCGTCATCGATCATCATGGAAAATCCCTGGGATTCAAACGATTTTGCATTTAATATCTGATCGCCGCGGCTGCTGTTTGCAGACAAAGGGATAAGAAGATTTGGCTTTTTAAGAGCCAGGAGTTCGCAGATGGAATTTGCGCCTGCCCGTGAAATAACTACATCAGCAAGAGCAAATAAGTCCTTTAATTCCGTCTTTACATATTCAAACTGTATATATCCTTCTGTATGCAGGAGCATATTGTCTATTTTGTCTTTGCCGCAGATATGGACGACCTGAAAATCAATTAAGAGCTTTGGAAGGGCTTCCCGTACTGCCTTATTGATGGAAGCCGCACCAAGGCTGCCCCCGATTACCATTATGACAGGTTTATTTGCAGTAAAGCTGCAGATATCAAGGGCCGCTATTTTATCTCCTTTCGTCAGTTCCTCCCGGATAGGAGAGCCGGTAAGGATGGCTTTTTCATTAGGGAGCATGGAGAGAGTCTCTGGAAAATTACAGCATATTTTCCGTGCGGCCGAAATACAAAGTTTATTAGCAAGCCCCGGGGTCATGTCGGATTCATGGATAATACAGGGAATGTGCAGGGAAGCAGCGGCTCTTACCACTGGAACACTGACAAACCCGCCCTTGGAAAAGACTACATCAGGTCTGATTTTTTTGAGATATTTTCTGGCTTCTCCAAATCCTTTTATGACACGAAAAGGGTCGGTAAAATTTTTGATATCCAGATACCGTCTGAATTTTCCTGTGGAGATCCCGTAATATGGGATATCAAAATCTGTAATTAATTTTTTTTCTATCCCGTCATAGGAACCGATGTAGGAAATTTCGTATCCTGCTCTTTTAAGGGAGGGAAACAGGGCAATATTGGGTGTTACGTGCCCTGCGGTGCCTCCCCCGGTCAGGACGATTTTTTTGGTTTTATTCAATTCGCTCATATAGGGAGCCTCCAGTTTTAACAATTGCCGTTCTGTATCTGTTCTAATGCATGTGCAAGCTGGTCGGGGCAGGAGGTGGTCTTAAAACCGCAGCGGATGCCTTTTAATTTGGAGATGGCTTCCTCCACAGGCATGCCTGTCACTAAGCTGGCAATGCCCTTTAAATTTCCGTTGCATCCTCCGAAAAATTCAACAAATTTAATTTTTCCATCCTCAACTTCTAAATCAATGGAAGTGGAACAGGTTCCTTTTGTGTGGTATTTCATAATCACTCATCCTTTCTTTAATGGATAAGTATAGCAGAAAATGACTGTTATTTCCAGTATGAAAAGGTAATTCATCCTCTGATTTGGGGAAATTTTGCAGAAAAATGACGGGGACTTACATCCCCTTCATTCTTGAGGTAAAAAACCCCTTCAACTATAATATAGTAAGGGAAGGAGGAATTATGTTTATAATATTATATGAGCACAAATTACTTACGGGAATCATATTATTTTTTCTGCTGTCCAGTATCATATGCCAGATTGCGGCAGGTGTGATTTATCAGAATATGATATCACAGACGGATAACATGTCTGATACAAAAAATAAGACACTGAACCAGTGTAAAGAAAAGTATGCCGGTTACTATAAATTAAACGGCAAAATGGTAAACACTGACGTATTTGTGGACAGGTTTCTACAGGGAATCTGTTTATTGAAAATACATTTGTCGCATCTGCCCCACATTTCCGGCCAGTTTATGATGCTTTCCGTACTTGTGACAGGAATATCCGTCTGCTTTTCTCTTGCAGCAGGCAATACCTTATTTCAGATTATACCCTATTATTTGATCAGTATTCTGGGATTATATCTGTATTTTTCAATTTCAGGAATTGTGGATATACAGGAAAAAAGACGGATATTAAAGACAAATTTAACAGATTATCTGGAAAATCATTACGCCCCCAGGCTGGAGACGGAAAGGGAAAATGCCATGGAGGAAGGGATAAAGAAGAGGGAAAAATATGCAAAGGAATTGTTTAAAGATGATATTGTACAAAAGTCTGTTCCTGTAGGAAGCACTTCCGTTGAAAGTTTTTCCAGGCAAAATACATTTACTGGAAATTCCGGTACAGGGCCGGATATGGAGGTTTTAGAGCCGGCTGTGAATCAGTATCAGGAAGAACTGGAAAATCTTCTGGAAGAATTTTTTGTATAGTTATGGATAAATTGAAATACTTATGATAAAGTTGTACTGTAATTTTCACACTCAAAATATATAAAGATACAGTAAGAGGAGATTATTATGGGAGAGTATAATGAAGAATATTTTCAAAAAAGTGCAAATAGGAAGGCTATGAATATCTGGCTTATTTTATGTCTGGTTCTTTCTGCCGCCTATGCAGTGGAAATTGTCAAAGGTCTTCGTACCACGGGCTATTATGCAGTGTTTCTTTCTATTTGCTGGATTCCCTTTTTACTGGGGTTATTATTGTTGAAAGTAAAAGGTTTTGCAGTGTCCTATTATAAAGAAGTTATTGTGGCCGGATATGGTATTTTTTATGTATTTGTGCTTCTGACCACGCAGTCCATACTGGCATTTGTTTATACGTTTCCTCTCTGCAGTATGCTTGTGCTTTATAAAAACCGGAATTTTATAATACGGGCAGGTATATTGAATATTGCAGCTATTTTTATAGCTATTGTAAAAAATTATATGGCCGGAATGAATGCGCCTTCGGATATTACCAGTTATGAGATTCAGATTGCAAGTACCGTGCTTTGTTATGTGGGATTTGTATTTTCCATTAATCATTTAAGTGTATCTGAAGGTGCAATGATCGGCTCGATCAACAGCAATCTTGATAAGGTCATCAGTACCATTGAAAATGTAAAATCTGCGGGTAGAGAAGTTGTGGGCGGTATGGCTATGATACGTGACCTGACAGACGGAAGCGTAAAAGGAGCAAATGCCGTTGCCGGAGATATGGAGGAACTTTTACATAATAATAATATACTGTATGATAAAACAAATTCTTCCCTGGATATGACGGAAACTATCAGCAAACAGGTAGAAAATGTAGCGGATATGATTGACAGTATGGTGGAACTGGCTAACGAATCAGTTTCTCATGCTGCGTCAAGTTCCGCCGAACTTTCAGAAACAGTGGAACTGGCTAACAGGATGGCACAGTTTTCCAAAGAAGTTGAAACGGTGCTCAAGGTATTCCAGGAAGAATTCGGAATGGTCAAAAATGAAACAGGAACCATTGAAGGGATTACATCCCAGACCAATCTCCTTGCGTTAAATGCATCTATTGAAGCTGCCCGTGCAGGAGATGCCGGAAAGGGATTTGCAGTGGTTGCAGATGAGATCAGGGGGCTTAGTATGGGCACTCAGAATTCCTCCAGCCGTATTATAGGCGCTCTGGGAAGTTTAGAAGAAACCTCCAATAAGATGACCCGTTCTGTTACAGAGATTTTAAATCTGGTTCAGCAGACCCTCGAAAAGCTGACAAAGGTGAATGAAAGCGTTGGAAAAATCACGTCGGATTCAGAACAGATTGGAAATGGCATCCAGGTAGTGGATTCTGCCATGAAGGAGGTGGAAGCCTCCAATGAAAACGTGGTGGATAATATGAAGCAGATCAGTGAAATAATGACGGTCATGAAAGAAAGCGTTAAAAATTCTGAAGAAGCCACTAAAGCAATGTTAGGCAAGTTTGAGGAAACATCGGGTCATGTCACGGAAGTGGAAAAGGTCATGAGTGATTTGGTTGATACACTGGAAAAAAATAATGGATAAAGGGATGCTGTAATGTCAAATAAAAGTGCAGAGGATAAACGGAAACCGCGTTATGGCATTTTAGATGGTATTAGAGGACTGGTGCTGTGCAGTATGATAATTTATCATGGCTGCTGGGACCTGGTCTATATTTTTCATATGGATTTTAGCTGGTATCAGAGCAGGGGAGCCTATGTCTGGCAGCAGAGCATCTGCTGGACATTTATATTTCTTTCCGGTTTTTGCTGGTCTCTTGGAAAAAAACCATTTAAAAGAGGGATGACTGTTTTTGGGGCAGGAGCGCTTGTTACCCTCGTTACATGTCTGTTCATGCCCCAAGATAGAGTTGTTTTTGGAGTTCTTACCCTCATTGGCTCTTGTATGCTTTTAATGCTGCCCATGGAAAAGCTGGTAAAAAAGATTCCGCCGAAAACCGGAATCTTTTTCAGTTTTTTATTATTTTTGCTGACAAGGAATATTAATAATGGTTATCTGGGATTTGAAGAAGTACGTCTTGCCAGACTGCCGGAACAATGGTATCAGGGCCTGATAGCAGCATATCTGGGCCTGCCTTTTCCCGGCTTTTTTTCCACCGATTATTTTTCTCTGATTCCATGGCTGTTCTTATATATCAGTGGTCATTTTTTATATGGCATATTTTATAATCACAATGGGATGGAAAATAATTTTTGGAAAAAGGAACTGCCTTTTTTTAGTTTTTTGGGAAGAAAATCCCTCTTGATTTACATGTTGCACCAGCCGGTAATATATTTACTGCTGTCTTTAATATTTGGTTTTTGGCAATGACAGGGGAAATAATATAAATATTATTATAAATTATGGAAAGGTACAGTTGTTAAGATGAATGAAGCGGTTATTACGTTGAAAAAAGGAGAAGGACGCACGGTTAAAGCGGGAGGAATGTGGATATTTGATAATGAAATAGAAAGTATATCGGGAAGATTTATAAATGGGGATATTGTTGTGGTGCATGATTTCGATGGTTATCCCATGGGAAAAGGGTTTATCAATGAAAATTCCAAAATACGAATACGGATGATGACCAGAAATGCAGCGCAGGAAATCAATCATGAATTTTTAAAGCAAAGGGTGGAGGATGCCTGGAAATACCGTAAGATGACGGTGGATACACGTAGCTGCCGTATAATATTCGGGGAGGCGGATTTCCTGCCGGGTCTTGTGGTTGATAAATTTTCGGACGTGCTGGTAGTGGAATCCCTGGCACTTGGTATTGACAGATGGAAGGATGATATTGTAAATATTTTAAGGGAACTGCTGGAACAGGATGGGATTTTGATCAGAGGCGTTTATGAGCGGAGCGATGCCAAAGTCCGGTTAAATGAAGGCATGGAGAGAGTCAAAGGATTTATAGGGAAAGAATTTGACACCAATGTAGAAATTGAAGAAAATGGTGTTAAATTTCTGGTGGATGTGAAAGACGGTCAGAAAACAGGATTTTTCCTTGACCAGAAATATAACCGTCTGGCAATTCAAAAGCTGTGCCGGGATGCCAGAGTCTTAGACTGCTTTACTCATACAGGTTCTTTTGCCCTAAATGCAGTCGCTGCCGGGGCGAAGGAAGTGATTGGCGTGGATGCCTCCGAACTGGCAGTCAACCAGGCAGTCAAAAATGCCGGGCTGAACCACATGGAAGACAGGACACAGTTCTGGTGCCGGGATGTTTTCGAGGTGCTTCCCGAATTGGCGGAAAAAGGTGAGAAATTTGACGTGGTGATACTCGATCCGCCTGCTTTTACCAAGTCACGCAATTCTGTCAAAAATGCGGTAAAGGGATACAGGGAAATTAATCTGCGGGCCATGAAGCTTGTGAAGGACGGGGGATTTCTGGCTACATGCTCCTGCTCCCATTTTATGTCTTATGAGTTATTTACGGAAACCATTCACCAGGCCGCAAGAAATGCACATAAAAGACTGCGGCAGACAGAGTATAGGACACAGGCGCCGGATCATCCTATTTTGTGGGCAGCAGACGAATCCTATTATTTAAAGTTTTACATTTTTCAGGTATGCGATGAGAAATAGGCAAAGGAGAAAAAATTGATGATACTTGATGCAGCGCTGGATACATTTAAGGATGGGATAAAGCTTCTCCCCTTTTTATTTTTGACTTATCTGGTTATGGAGTATATTGAGCATAAAACAAATGACAAAACCCGGCAAATTATGAAAAAGTCAGGAAAGTGGGGGTCTGTTTTTGGCGGGCTGTTAGGGATCATCCCGCAGTGCGGCTTTTCTGCAGCCGCATCAAATCTGTATGCAGGCCGGATCATTACTCTGGGTACTCTGCTTGCCGTATTCTTATCCACTTCGGATGAAATGCTGCCCATTCTGATATCCGAGCAGGCGCCTGCACGTACAATCATTAAGATACTAATAACGAAAGCTGTCATAGGTATATTCGCAGGCATCCTGACAGACTTTTTTATCCGCAGGAAAAAGAAAGGTGCAAAAGAAGAACTACAGATTGAACATATGTGCGATCACCAGCACTGTCATTGTTCTGAAAACAAAATTATTAAGTCTGCCCTTAACCATACCTGTCAGATTTTAATTTTTATAGTTATCATTACATTTGTACTGAATCTTTTGATTGGGTCCATAGGGGAAGAAAGGCTGGCGTCTGCTGTACTGGGCAAATCTGTCTTTGGTCCGCTGGTCGCCGGACTGGTGGGGCTGATACCCAACTGTGCCTCCTCTGTGGCGCTAACCCAGCTTTATTTGAAGGGCCTTTTGCGAGGCGGTTCACTGATAGCCGGATTGCTTGTCGGCTCCGGCGTAGGGCTTTTGATCCTTTATAAAGTAAACGACAACCTAAAAGAAAATATATGGATCACTTTTGCGCTTTATGCAGTTGGTGTGCTGTCCGGGATTTTAATTGAAGCGGCAGGAATTCTGTTTTAGAAGTTACAGGATCAAGAAGGGATGAAAAAGAAAAGCACCATCCCCAAGGCTCTTATGTCCTCAAAAATGGTACTCCTGATGCACCGCCAGGGGCTCGAACCCTGGACACCCTGATTAAGAGTCAGGTGCTCTACCAACTGAGCTAGCGGTGCGTATCTTTAGTTGTTGTTTCATTTACAACGCAAGTGTTATTATAGTATAATGTCTTTGAGTTTGCAAGTACTTTTTTAAAAAAATTTTCAAGAGGTGTAAAAAAATGATATTTGACAGTCATGCACATTACGATGATGAGGCATTTGATGGGGACAGGGAAGCTTTATTTGACAATATGCACAAGGAAGGAGTGGATTTTGTGGTAAATGTGGGGGCAAGTATGGATTCCAGCCAAAAAACTCTTGCGCTTGCCAGAAAATATCCTTTCATATACGGTGCAGTAGGCGTGCATCCCACAGAAACGGCAGACCTAACAGAAGGAGATATGCAGTGGATCAAAGAAAAAACTGCCGAACCGAAAGTAGTAGCCATTGGGGAAATAGGTCTTGATTACCATTGGGATGAACCTGACAGGCTGATGCAGAAGAAATGGTTTGAAAGGCAGCTTGGTCTGGCAGCTGAAACAGGGCTTCCGGTTATTATTCATTCCCGTGATGCTGCGCAGGACACCCTTGCCATATTAAAAAGCTGGCAGGAAAACATTACAGCAGGTGTTATCCATTGTTTTTCCTACACAAAGGAAATTGCAAGAGAATATCTGGACAGGAACTATTACTTTGGTATTGGGGGTGTGATTACCTTTCCAAATGCAAAAAAACTGGTTGAAGCTGTAAAATACATACCCATGAACCGTATTTTACTGGAAACGGACTGCCCTTATCTGGCGCCGGAGCCGTACAGGGGATGGAGAAACCAGTCTTCCTATATCAGCCTTGTGGCGGAGCGGCTGGCGGAAATAAAAGAAATAACCAAAGAAGAAGTGCTTAGGCAGACTTTGCAGAATGCGAAAGATTTTTACAGAATTCCATAGAATAAACAGTTCACACAATGAAGGAGACAGCGGATGGCATATTTAGGTACGCCTGCGGCAACGGCAGAGATTATAAGAAAATACGGATTTAGTTTCCAGAAAAAATTCGGGCAGAATTTTCTGGTTGACGCTAATATTTTAAACAAAATTGTGGACTCGGCTGATATATACAAAGACGACTGTGTTATTGAAATCGGGCCGGGTATCGGAACACTGACACAATATCTGGCGGAAAGCACCGGGAAGGTAATTGCTGTAGAGATAGACAAGAATTTGATTCCTATCTTGAATGAGACACTTTCTGGATATGAAAATGTGACAATTATCAACGGGGACATCTTAAAAACAGATATCAATAAGCTGGTCTGTGAAAGGAATCAGGGGAGACCTGTGAAAGTGATTGCCAATCTGCCTTATTACATAACAACACCGATTTTGTTTCGGCTGTTTGAATCAAATGCGGATATCGCGGCTATTACCGTTATGATGCAAAAAGAAGTAGCGGATCGCTTTTGCGCAAAACCAAACACCAAAGACTATAATGCGTTAAGTGTCATTACCCAATATCGTTGTGATGTTTCTTATATAATGAAAGTTCCAAGAAATGTGTTTTCACCAAAACCAAATGTAGACAGTGCTGTCTTGCAGTTTCGTTTCAAAGAAAGTGATCCCAACATAGAAGATGATGAACTATTTGCATTGATTAAGGCTTGTTTTAAACAGAGAAGGAAAACGATTTTGAATAATTTAAGTGAATATTTAATCGATAAAGAAAAGGCCAGAAAGATTTTGAATTCAGCCGGTATTGATCTACAGACAAGATCGGAACAGCTGGATTTGCCTGCATTTATCCATTTATATGAGGTGATGCGAAAATGAAATTACATGCCAATGCAAAAATCAACTTATATCTGGATGTGGTGAAAAGACGCAGCGACGGTTATCATGAA
>OFHA01001603.1_pt1 | contig 15091 bp, 13 predicted proteins | sample 1521891 | NCBI WGS metagenome assembly OFHA01 (sample SAMEA3504089, study PRJEB24116) | mouse gut metagenome | biome: mouse gut; feature: mouse-associated habitat; material: faeces | place: Denmark | collected 2011
CATTTTTGAATGCAATGACGTATCCAGATAAGACCGTTTATCCGGTAGCAAGCTGTAATGACAAAGATTTTCAAAACCTGATGCATGTGTATTTGGATGCTGTGCTGCACCCAAATATTTACAAACATGAGGAAATTTTTCAGCAGGAGGGCTGGCATTATGAACTGGAGTCTGAGGATGGGCCGGTGACGTTAAATGGTGTCGTATACAATGAAATGAAAGGCGCATTTTCTTCACCGGAGGATGTCTTAGACCGCGTGATGTTGAATTCTATGTTCCCGGATACAAACTATGCCAATGAATCCGGCGGAGACCCGGAATGTATCCCGGATCTGACTTATGAAGATTTCTTAAATTTCCACCGCAGATATTATCATCCGTCAAATGCATATATTTACCTGTATGGAGATATGGACGCGGCAGAAAAGCTGGAATGGATGGATCAGGCCTATCTGTCACATTTTGACGAAATTGACCTTGATTCCAGCATAAAGCCGCAGGAACCGTTTGCTGAGCCGAGGAAGGTGACAAAGAAATATCCGATTGCAAGCTCAGAGAGTGAGAAGGATAATACGTATCTGTCATACGGCGTGGTAGCAGGCACGGTTTTGGAAAAGGAGCTGGTGCTGGCATTTGAAACGCTGGATTATGTGCTGCTCAATGCACCAGGTGCGCCTTTAAAGCAGGCTCTTTTGGATGCCAAAATCGGCAAGGACGTCATAGGCGGTTTTGACAGCTCCATATCCCAGCCGATTTTTAACGTTACCGTGAAAAACGCAAATACGAAGGACAGGGAAAAATTTGTACAGGTCATTGAAAGCACCCTGCAAAAGCTGGCCAGCGACGGGCTGAACAAAAAAGCGCTGTTAGCAGGGTTAAACAGCAGCGAGTTTAAATTCCGGGAAGCTGATTTTGGCTCTTATCCGAAGGGGCTTATTTACGGGCTGCAGTGCCTGGACAGCTGGCTGTATGATGATGCGCTGCCGTTTATCCATCTGGAAGCGCTTGATACATTCCGGTTTTTGAAAGAGCAGGCAGGAAGCGGGTATTTTGAAGCGCTGATTCAGAAATATTTTCTGGATAACACGCACAAGGCCGTTGTCACAGTTGAGCCGGAAAAGGGGCTGAACGAAAAGAATGAAAAAGCACTGGAAGAAAAGCTGGCAGCCTATAAACGTTCCTTAAGCAGTGAGCAGCTGCAAAAGCTTATCAGCGATACCGTGCACCTGAAAGAATACCAGCAGGAGCCGTCTGCAAAGGAAGACCTTGAAAAAATCCCGATGCTGGCGCGCGGCGATATGAAGAAGGAAGCAGCGCCATTCTATAATGAAGAAAAAACGGTTTCCGGCACAACGGTTATCCATCACAGCCTGTATGCAAATGGCATTAATTACCTGTCGATGTTTTTTGATATTTCCGGCATCCCGGAAGAATGGATTCCGTATCTGGGCGTGTTAAAGGCAGTGCTCGGGGATATGGACACGCAGGATTATTCGTATGAAGACCTGGCAAATGAAATCAACCTTCATACCGGCGGCATATATTCAAACCTGTTTGCAGCAGCAGACCAGAAGGAACCAGACACGCTTGTGCAGAAATTTGAAGTCAGCGTAAAAGCGCTGCACAGCGAGACTGGCACGGCGCTGCGCCTGATGCAGAGCATGCTCTGCCGCACAAAGCTGGAAGATGACAAGCGGCTGTACGAGGTTGTTGCACAGGCAAAATCCCGCATGGAAATGCAGCTGATGCAGGCGGGCCATACCATGTCAGCACTGCGTGCGATGTCTTATTTTTCAGCAGCCGGACGTTTCGCCGACCTGGCAGGGGGTATCGGGCTGTACCGGCTTCTGGCAGAAACAGAGCATGATTTTGAAAACCGGAAGGAAGGCTTAAAAGAAATTTTAAGGAAGCTGTTTGTGACTGTTTTCCGGCCGGAGAAGCTGACAGTCAGCCTGACTGGCGATGAGGAAGGCTATGCGGCATTTGAACCGGAGCTGGCAGCTTTTCAGGCGGCACTGTTTACCGGGGAATGCGAGGAAGCCAGCAGAGGCTTTTCCTGTACGAAGAAAAACGAAGGCTTTAAAAATGCGGCACAGGTACAGTATGTATCAAGGGCCGGCAATTATATCAGGCATGGCTTTGCATATACCGGAGCGCTGCGGATTCTGAAAGTGATTTTAAATTATGATTACCTGTGGCTGAATATCCGCGTCAAAGGCGGTGCATATGGCTGCATGAGCGGGTTTTCCAGAAACGGGGACACGTATTTTTCGACCTACCGTGACCCGAACCTTCGTAAATCCAATGAGGTATTTGAGGGAATCCCGGATTATATCCGGCAGTTTGATGCCAGTGAGCGCGACATGACAAAATACATTATTGGAACCATCAGCGGAATGGACACGCCGTTAAATCCGTCTGCGAAGGGCATGCGCTCGATGACCGCTTACCTCGTGCACCAGACACCCCAGGATGTCCAGAAAGAACGGGATGAGGTGCTGGGTGCAGGAGCCGGAGATATCCGTGCACTGGAGCCTTTGATTGCAGCTGTCTTATCGGATGAAAACCTCTGTGTCATCGGCAATGAAACCATGCTTCAAAAAGAAGCAGGCATGTTTTATGAACTGTCAGATTTGTTTTCATAATGTATAGAAAGAAATACAGGGACAGAATGGAATATGAAGGATAGAAAGGAATACAATGGATAACAGCACTACAGGCTTTAAATCAGGATTTGTAACCATTATCGGAAGGCCGAATGTCGGAAAATCGACGCTGATGAATCAGATTATCGGGCAGAAAATCGCGATTACGTCAAACAAGCCGCAGACCACGCGCAGCCGCATACAGACCGTTTATACCGACAAAAACCGGGGGCAGATTGTATTTCTGGACACTCCCGGCATCCATAAGGCCAAAAACAGGCTCGGGCGGTATATGGTAAATGCTGCCGAGCATACACTCCGGGATGTGGATGTGATACTGTGGCTGGCAGAACCGGCCAGCTTTATCGGGGCAGGAGAGCGGCACATTGCGGAGCTTTTGAAAAAAACGAGCCTTCCGGTTATTCTGGTCATAAACAAAATCGATACGCTGAAAAAGAAAGAAGAACTGCTCCGGTTTATGGACAATTACCGCCAGGTGTATGAGTTTGACGAAATTGTGCCGGCTTCGGCATTAAAGGGGGATAATGTATCGGATGTCATTGACATGATTTTTAAGTATCTTCCTTACGGCCCGATGTTTTATGACGAAGATACGGTAACCGACCAGCCGGAGCGGCAGATTGTGGCAGAGATTATCCGTGAAAAAGCACTTCATGCCCTGGACGAGGAAGTGCCGCACGGCATTGCGGTTACAATAGAGCGCATGAAGCAGCGCAGGGATAAAAATATTACGGATATTGAGGCAGCGATTGTCTGTGAGCGGGATTCGCACAAAGGCATTATTATTGGAAAGGGCGGCGTGATGCTGAAAAAAATCGGTTCCAATGCGCGTTTTGAAATTGAAAAAATGCTGGAACGCCAGGTGAATTTAAGGCTCTGGGTCAAGGTGCGCAAAAACTGGCGGGATAATGACCTGATGCTGAAAAACTTTGGCTATCACGAGAAGGAATAAAAACTGCCAGATTTTATCTCGTATCAGAATTGAAAATATGCAGAACCTATACAGAGACAGAAAGGATGAAGCTGAAAAGCCATCCCAGGATAAAGGGGAATGCATATGACAAGAGACTGCTGGAAAGATTTTGCCGACAGCGGCAGGGTCAGTGATTACTTAAAGTACCGGGAACAGGAACGCTGCTGCGTGCGGGAGCCTGCAGCAGCGGCAGGAATGGGTGGATTAGAGCATGGGACAGACAATTGTCCTGACGGGCATGGTGCTTTCGGCAATGCCTGTGGGTGATTATGATAAGCGGATTCAGATTCTGACAAGGGAAAGGGGAAAAATTGCGGCCTTTGTGCGCGGCGCAAGGCGTCCGAACAGTGCTCTGCTGGCCGCATCCAGTCCTTTTTCCTTTGGGCAGTTTGAAGTGTTTGAGGGAAAGAGCGCCTATACCGTGGCAAAAGCATCTATTCTGCATTATTTCAGGGAGCTTGCACAGAATCTGGACGCTGCGTATTATGGGTTTTATTTTCTGGAAATGGCATCGTATTATACACAGGAAAATATGGACGGGACGGATTTTCTGAATCTTTTGTACCTGTCGCTCAAGGCGCTTCTCCATAAGACGCTTCCAAACCAGCTTGTCCGCAGGATTTATGAGCTGCGGGTCCTGGTCCTGCTTGGTGAATATCCGGATGTGTTTTCGTGCATGAAATGCGGACGCAGGGACGGTCTTTATTACTTTTCGGCCGTGCGCCACGGGATGCTGTGCATGGACTGCCTGAAAGGGGAGCGCGCGGTACCGCTGGATGAAAGCGTGCTGTATGCCCTGCAGTATATTTTGACAGCTCCGCTGGAAAAGCTGTATACATTTACACTGAGCACGCCGGTACTTGCAAGGCTTGCAGAAATTGTTTCCGGGTACATACAGCAGTACAATGACCATGAATTCAAATCCGAAGCAATGCTGGAAGAAAAATCCGGGATTTTATAAATTTACGAATGCACTGGAATGTTTTACAGAAACGATGCCAGGAAAAAACAGAGGAGGCAATAGCTATGAAACGGAAGCTGTACGCAGCACTGGGCATTTGTGCGTCAGCCAGTATGATAACAGCCTGCGGGACTTCATTTGAGGCTGCGGAAAGCACAGTCTATGTGACAAAACAGGGAAATGTAATCGGCGCGGACATTGAGGATTTTAACGAGGAATATTATGATGCAGAGGAACTGGAAGCGTATATTGCAGAATCTGTGGAAAACTATGTGGCGCTGAATGGAGATGGAAGTATTGAGCTGGACAGGTTTGAGACAAAATCACAGGACAACGGCGTAATGGCGAACCTGTATCTGAATTATGCAACATACATTGATTATGCACTGTTTAATGAGGTTGAATTTTTTGACGGAACCATTGCACAGGCGGGGGAAGAAGGGTATGAGTTTGACCAGGAATTCCAGGGAGTGGAAGACGGCAGCCTTACCGGCAGCATCGATGTGCAGGGGCTTTTGGAAGATGGGGAGCTGCGCGCTGTCATTATCGGGGAAGAAACAACCGTTAAAATAGACGGGACAATTCAGGCTGTTTCAGACGGCAATGCGGAAGTGACTGGCAAAAACACGGCACAGGTGCATTACGATATGGAAGACCCGGATGCAAAGCCGGCTTATATTCTGTACAGGCAGTAGCGCTTTGGATGGAAAGCGAAAGCCTGCGGGATTTAAAATATGAGGGAGGAATCAGGAAATGGAAAAATCAATGGAAAAAATAACAGCTCTGGCAAAAGCGAGGGGGTTTGTCTATCCAGGCTCCGAAATTTACGGCGGCCTGGCTAATACGTGGGATTACGGCAACCTTGGCGTGGAGCTGAAAAATAATGTAAAAAAAGCGTGGTGGCAGAAATTTGTACAGGAAAATCCATACAATGTCGGCGTGGACTGCGCGATTTTAATGAACCCGCAGACGTGGGTGGCATCCGGCCACCTGGGCGGTTTTTCCGACCCGCTTATGGACTGTAAGGAATGCCATGAGCGTTTCCGTGCAGATAAAATTATTGAGGATTTTGCTCAGGAGCATGATATCACGCTGGAAGAAAGCGTCGACGGCTGGACGAACGAAGCGATGGTAAGCTTTATCGAAGAACACCAGGTACCATGCCCGGGCTGCGGCAAGCATAATTTTACAGATATCCGCCAGTTTAACCTGATGTTTAAAACCTTTCAGGGCGTGACAGAGGACGCGAAAAATACGGTTTATTTAAGGCCGGAAACAGCACAGGGAATTTTTGTCAATTTTAAAAACGTGCAGCGGACTTCCCGCAAAAAGATTCCGTTTGGCATTGCACAGATTGGAAAATCGTTCCGCAATGAAATCACGCCTGGCAACTTTACATTCCGTACCAGGGAATTTGAGCAGATGGAGCTGGAATTTTTCTGCGAGCCTGGCACAGACCTGGAGTGGTTTGACTACTGGAGAAGCTTCTGCCGTGACTGGCTGTTAAGCCTTGGCATGAAAGAGGATGAGCTGCGCTTGAGAGACCATGACCCGGCAGAGCTTGCTTTTTACAGCAAGGCAACAACGGACTTTGAATTCTTATTCCCGTTTGGCTGGGGCGAGCTGTGGGGCATTGCAGACCGCACGGACTATGACCTGACCCAGCACCAGAATACATCCGGGCAGGATTTGTCATATTTTGATGATACAAAGAACGAAAAATATGTGCCTTATGTCATCGAGCCGTCGCTTGGTGCAGACCGTGTCGTGCTTGCCTTTTTATGTGCAGCTTATGACGAGGAAAATATCGGTACCGAAGAAAAGCCGGATATGCGCACCGTGCTTCATTTTCATCCGGCGCTTGCCCCGGTAAAAATCGGCGTGCTGCCGCTGTCCAAAAAGCTGAACGAGGGCGCGCAAAAGGTATTTGCACAGCTGTCGAAAAAATATAACTGCGAATTTGATGACCGTGGAAATATCGGCAAACGCTACCGCCGCCAGGATGAAATCGGGACGCCGTTCTGCGTGACCTATGATTTTGATTCGGAACAGGACCATGCCGTAACCGTGCGTTTCCGCGATTCCATGGAACAGGAGCGCGTGCCGGTACAGGAGCTGGACGCATATTTTGCAGATAAATTTGATTTTTAACATGCTGCCTGTAAGTTAAAAATCAAGATTCTTGGAAAAAAATGTTGCGAATGTGGAAAATTGTGTTAAAATAGATATGTGCGCAGACTGCTGGCGCAGACAATGTTAACAATGTGGATAAAATCCAGGCATGGCTGTCTGTAAAAAATCCACAAAAAAATAACCAAAGTCATATTTTAGGAGGAATTAGCAAATGGCAAACAAATGGGTATATTTGTTCAGCGAAGGCAAAGCAGACATGCGTGAGCTGCTTGGCGGCAAAGGCGCAAACCTGGCAGAAATGACAAACCTCGGGCTTCCGGTTCCGCAGGGATTTACGATTACAACGGAAGCGTGTACACAGTATTATGAAGACGGCCGTGAAATCAATCAGGAAATTCAGGGCCAGATTAATGAGTACATTGTAAAGATGGAAGAAATTACAGGCAAGAAATTCGGCGATAAGGAAAATCCGCTGCTTGTTTCGGTTCGTTCCGGTGCAAGGGCTTCCATGCCTGGCATGATGGACACTATCTTAAATCTTGGCTTAAATGAGACTGTTGTAAATGTTATTGCTGAGAAATCCGGCAATGCGCGCTGGGCATGGGACTGCTACCGCAGATTTATCCAGATGTATTCAGACGTTGTTATGGAAGTAGGCAAGAAATACTTCGAACAGCTGATTGACGCTATGAAAGAGAAAAAGGGCGTTACTTATGACGTAGACCTGACTGCAGATGACTTAAAGGAATTAGCATCCCAGTTTAAGGCTGAATACAAGGCAAAAATCGGCAGCGATTTCCCGGATGACCCGAAGGAGCAGTTAATGGGCGCTATCAAAGCTGTATTCCGTTCCTGGGACAACCCTCGTGCAAATGTATACCGCCGCGACAACGATATCCCGTATTCCTGGGGTACTGCTGTAAACGTACAGTCCATGGCATTCGGCAATATGGGTGATGACTGCGGTACCGGTGTTGCATTTACACGTGATCCTGCAACAGGCGAACGCAAGCTGATGGGCGAATTCCTGGTAAACGCACAGGGCGAGGACGTGGTAGCCGGCGTGCGTACACCAATGCCGATTGCAAAAATGGAACAGGAATTCCCGGAAGCATTCAAGCAGTTTACCGAAGTATGTGAAAAGCTTGAAAAGCACTACAGGGATATGCAGGATATGGAGTTTACAGTAGAAAACAAAAAGCTCTATATGCTCCAGACAAGAAATGGCAAGAGAACAGCTCAGGCTGCATTAAAGATTGCCTGTGACTTAGTGGATGAGGGCATGCGCACAGAAGAAGAAGCTGTTGCAATGATTGACCCTCGTAACTTAGATACATTACTGCATCCGCAGTTTGACGCTGCTGCTTTAAAAGCGGCTGTTCCGGTTGGCAGGGGCCTTGGCGCATCTCCGGGAGCTGCATGCGGCAAAATCGTATTCTCCGCAGAAGATGCTGTAGAATGGCATGACAGGGGAGAAAAAGTCGTTCTGGTACGTCTTGAGACATCACCGGAAGATATTACCGGCATGAAAGCAGCCCAGGGTATCTTAACAGTACGCGGCGGCATGACATCCCACGCAGCCGTTGTAGCACGCGGCATGGGTACCTGCTGTGTATCTGGATGCGGCGATATTGCCATGGATGAAGAAAACAAGAAATTTACACTCGCTGGCAAAGAATACCATGAAGGAGATTTCATCTCTATCGATGGTTCTACCGGAAATATTTATGACGGTGAAATTCAGACTGTGGATGCTACCATCGCAGGCGAATTCGGCAGAATCATGGACTGGGCAGACAAGTACAGAAGGCTTAAAGTCCGCACCAATGCAGATACACCGGCAGATGCAAAGAAAGCACGCGAGCTTGGCGCAGAAGGCATCGGCCTTTGCCGTACAGAGCATATGTTCTTCGAAGAAGACAGGATTGCAGCATTCCGTGAAATGATCTGCTCCGATACCGTAGAAGAAAGAGAAGCAGCACTGGGCAAGATTCTTCCATACCAGCAGGGAGACTTCGAAAAATTATACGAAGCTCTGGAAGGCTGCCCGGTTACTATCCGCTTCTTAGACCCGCCTCTGCATGAGTTCGTTCCGACAGAAGAAGAAGATATTGCGAAGCTGGCAAATGCACAGGGCAAGTCTGTAGAAGAAATCAAGACATTAATTGATTCCCTGCATGAGTTCAATCCGATGATGGGCCACCGCGGCTGCCGTCTTGCAGTTACTTATCCGGAAATTGCAAAGATGCAGACAAAGGCTGTTATCCGTGCAGCAATCAATGTTCAGAAAGCACATGCTGACTGGAATGTAAAACCGGAAATCATGATTCCATTAATCTGCGACATCAAAGAGTTAAAGAACGTGAAGAAAGTCGTAGTGGAAACAGCAGACGCTGAAATCGCAGCAGCGGGCGTGAAGTTAGAATATGAAGTAGGCACGATGATTGAGATTCCAAGGGCAGCCCTGACTGCTGATGAAATCGCATCGGAAGCTGATTTCTTCTGCTTCGGTACAAACGACCTGACACAGATGACCTTCGGTTTCTCCCGTGACGATTCCGGCAAGTTCCTGGATGCATACTACGATGCAAAGATTTTTGAAAATGACCCATTTGCAAAGCTTGACCAGACAGGTGTCGGCAAGCTGATGGAAACAGCAATCAAGCTTGGCAAGCCGGTAAATGACAAGCTGCACGTAGGTATCTGCGGCGAGCATGGCGGCGACCCGTCTTCGGTAGAGTTCTGCCATAAGATTGGGCTGGATTATGTGTCCTGTTCACCGTTCCGTGTGCCAATTGCAAGACTGGCAGCAGCACAGGCGGCTATTGCACAAAAGTAGTACACTGCAGTTTATTGTTATGAAGCACTATCTGTTACCATGAGATTTGCAAAAGCAAATTCCATGAGAAATGAAAGATAGAATAGCTGAATTTTTGAACTTAACAGTTATAAAAAGTAAGAGATAGACCTTGTGAGGGAAAGCAATTTCCTTTACAGGGTCTTTTTTTGCAAACAGGCATGGAACAGAAAAGCCTTAAAATAAGGGCATTAGAAGTGCATAAAATTGAAATTTTATGCTGCAATGTGGATAAGGCAGCTAGGAATCGGCAAATAAACAAGTGACCGGACGCAGGTGGCGAATTAAAAATTTAATAATTTTCTATGTAATTTCAGGGAAATGGATTTTGCAAAATCTAATGATTTCTATGGAAATGAAGGTTGCTAAATGACATAGAGATTTTTGAAAATATTGTTTTCGGGAAAGCTGTTTATTTATAAGAATCCAGTAAAATCAATAATTGCAGCAGTCTTAATCTCCCAAAAATATTTTTGGGAAAAGCAGAAATTCCCAAAAGTATGAATTTGGGAAAGCATTTTTCGGATTTGGGATGTTTTCAATTTTGGGAGAATGATATGCACTTTATATTGCCAGAGAGGTAAGGTGCAAAATGCGAAAAAAGAATTACAAGGGCAGATGTGAAAAACGTGTTCTTGCAAAGTGTCAGGATGTATGCAGGACATATGACAGTATTCAATACGCTTATGCCGATGTGCTACAAGAGAGCGAGGATATTAAAGAAATCAGGTGCAATGTGCTGTTGGATGGATTGGAAATGGGGGATTATACTTCAGATTTCGTTTGCGTGAAATCAGATGGCATTTTAATGGTTCGGGAATGTGTATTTCGGAAATTCCTGTTAAAGCCTATGACTGTAAAGTTATTGGATGCATCAAGGGATTACTGGTTAAGGCATGGAGTTACGGATTGGGGGTTGGTGATAGATGAAGAAAAATAGCTTAATGAAGTAAGATGAAAGCATCATTAGGATTTTGGATATTTCTTCTGACAAGCTGCTTATTATTGACTGCCTAAAGAAGAGTATGCCTAAGTGGGTGGAATTGTCATTTATAGAAAGCTATACAGAGATTACCAGTGCTGAACTGCTGCAATCCTCTGATATTGTTATTCGGGATATGGATTTGTTCGATGCGGAAAGCAGACGGTTTATTCATGAACATTACACAATGATTGCTGGTATCTTGCCTTTTGTGTCTGAAGAAAGGGAAAGGACGAGAATTATCAAGAAAGTTGCAGAGGAAAAGAATGTCAATCAACGCACAATCCGTAATTACTTATGTTTGTACCTTGCTTATCAGGATATATCTGTGCTTGCTCCAAAACAAAAATCAGGCAGCAGAGCATTAACAAAGGATGAGAAGAATATCAGATGGGCGTTGAACAAATTTTTCTATAATAAACATAAGAACAGCCTTACAACTGCATATACCATGATGTTGAAAGAAAAATATTGTGATGGGGAAGGGAAACTGCTGCCCGAACATCCATCTATCCACCAGTTCAGATATTTTGAGAGAAAACACAGGAAGATGCAGACTTATTATATTTCTAGGGATGGACTGAAAAATTATCAACGGAACAACAGACCGCTGCTTGGGGATGGGGTACAGGAATTTGCCCCTCATGTTGGGATAGCCATGTTGGATGCCACTGTATGTGACATTTACCTTGTCAATGAATCAGGAAATCTTATTGGCAGACCAATTTTGACAATCTGCATAGATGCTTATAGTGGTTTATGTTGTGGTTATTCTTTATCATCGGAGGGTGGAACCTATAGCTTGCGTGGTTTAATGCTTAATGTGATTGCTGATAAAGTCAAACACTGTGAGAGATTCGGAATTATGATTAATAAATCGGACTGGAATTGTGACCGTTTGCCAGCTACACTTGTTACTGATATGGGAAGTGAATATAAATCAGGGAATTTTGAACAGCTTGCAGAGCTGGGGGTTACGATTGTTAATCTGCCTTCTTATCGTCCAGAATTAAAAGGACAGGTGGAAAAAGCATTTTTCTTGTGTATGGCTAGTAGAAAATGGTGCATATATTTGTTTTGAGCTTATTGAGAGCCGATTTGAGGGCATTGATTTAAACAGGGTACAGGAATCAAAGGACAGACAAAAAACACTGGTAAAGAGTGTTACAGAGGACAATCTACGGGCAAGGATTGAACTTTCAAGTCATATTGAAGCAATCATTCATTCTGCTTCTGCTCCTGAAAATGTGGATATTAAAGGAATCAGAAAAAACAGGGAAAAAGAAAAGCAGAGAAACCATGTGGATTATGCGAAAGAAGGTGTGTACCATGCTTGAAACGAAGGATATATTAACTTTGCTGCCAGAGATGAAATCAGGAAAGGAGCTTGCTTCTGAAATGGCAATTTTGCCAAAGTATAACGAAAATGTCAGAAATGAGAATCAGGCAATAAGGTTAATGGCATTGTCAGACCTTTACAATGTATACATTCCTTCTGCTATGAGCATGGAGATATATAGCAAGCTATACCTTGCTTTGCAGCTTACAGAAAAAGGGTACAAAGGATGCCATTAAACAGCGATATGAGAATCATAAGGCGATTATGCAGCAAAGTTCTGTTGGGATAATGGGCGGTTCGGACAGCTTTACAATCATAGGATGTAGCGGTATTGGAAAGTCCTCTGCTATATCCAGAGCAATCAATCTGATTACAGAGAATCGTGTCATTGAAATTAAGCAGCCATATATAAAAATAATTCCTTGTTTGGTGGTTCAGACCCCATTCGATTCATCAGTTAAAGGCTTGATATTAGAGATATTACGCAAGGTAGATGAAATGTTGGAAAGCGATTATTATACAAATGCCGTAAAATCAAGAAATGCAACTACTGATATGCTGATTGGGGTAGTGAGTACCATAGCACTAAACCATATTGGCTTGCTGATAGTTGATGAAATTCAAAATGTGGTTAATTCTAAAAATGGCAAAAGCCTTGTCGGGATGCTTATACAGCTCATTAATAATAGTGGAATATCGATTTGCATGGTGGGAACACCTGAAAGCAAAGTGTTCTTTGAACAGGCTATGCAGCTTGCCAGAAGAAGTTTGGGATTGGAATATGGCGCAATGGCATACAATGAAGAATTTAAGGGGATTTGCAAGGTATTATATTCTTATCAGTATGTGCAGCAGTTGGCAGAGATAACAGATGCTGTCATAGAGTGGCTATATGAACATAGTGCAGGGGTTATATCGGTAGTAGTTTCCCTAATACATGATGCACAGGAGATAGCGATTTTAAATGGTAAAGAGGTTTTAAATTTGGAAACATTGAATGAAGCATACCAAAAAAGATTATCACTGCTGCATAGAAGTGCTATAATAAAGTTGTAACGGGAGTGGCTAATGAGATATAATCAATAATACAAGAAAAGAGGTACTCATTATGTCACAAAACTACACTCCCGAATTTAAAAAGAAGATCATCCGACTCCATGAGGAGGAAGGACGAACCTACAAAAGCATCACCGCTGAGTATGGCGTATCCAAAGCCAGCATCTCCAAGTGGTGCAGCGAATTCAGCAAAGAATGCCAGACAGACCCTCAAGCCAAAGAAGATTATGACTCTATGAAGGAGAACCTCCGGTTAAAACGGGAGAATGAAGAATTACGCAAGGAGACTGCATTCTTAAAAAAAGCGGCGGCATTCTTTGCAAAGGAAATCGGTCAGAGGCTTACCGGTTCATCGGCCAGCACCATGAAGAATTCGGCATCCGCTGGCTGCTCCGGCGGTTGGAGATATGCCCAAATGCCCATTATAACTACCGGAAACACCGGAAGGCGGATTATTATGCCCAAAAGGCAGAAGCCAAAAAGCAGATTGAAGAGATCTGCCACAGCCACAATGGAGCAGGCGGATACCGCAGCATGACAGCCTATCTGGAACGCAGAGGGTATAGTTACAGTCAAACAACAGTCCATAAATATATGAATACGGAAATGGGCTTGCATTCTATCGTCCGCCCTAAGAAGCCGGGGGGTAAAATCCGGGAAACCGCATAAAGTATTTGAGAACAAACTGGATCAGGACTTCCATGCAGATAAGCCGAACCAGAAATGGTGCACAGATTTCACATACCTGTTCCTAAAGAACGGGGATGTCCGGTACAATTGCGCTGTCATAGACCTTCATGACCGAAGCGTAGTGGCCAGTATAACGGACAGGCACATCACCAGTGACCTGGCTGAACGCACTCTGCAGAAGGCATTGGATTCCCAGCATCTGGCAAAGGGCGGCCTGATCTTGCACAGCGACCAGGGGAGCCGGTATACATCGAAGGCTTTTACAGAGTTCTGTGAATCCGTCCATGTAACTCAGAGCATGAGCAAAGCCGGATATCCATACGACAATGCACCAATGGAGAGGTACTTCAACACTCTAAAGAACGAATGCACCAACCTCTATGAATTTCGAACGGAGGATGAGCTGTACCGGATGACGAAGCTGACAGAGCGGACGCTTAAGGAAGCCGGATATATCCACTATGAGGTGTCCAACTTTGCGCGCAGGGGGTATGAGTGCCGTCATAATACCGGTTACTGGGAGCGTGACAATTATCTGGGGCTGGGGCTGGGTGCAGCCTCCCTGATGGAAAATATCCGCTACAGCAATACGAGAGAGCTCTACGAATATATCGGAGGCACGGAGCGCATCCGTGGAATCACCTGGCGCAATGAGGTGACGGAAGACCGCGGCGAGGGGGAATATACCTATACGGATGAGATTCCGGCGACGAATCTTCATGTCTCCGCAGAGCGGATTACGCGGAAAGCGCAGATTGAGGAATTTATGTTTCTGGGCCTGCGGATGATCGAAGGTATCTCAAGGGAAAAGTTTGAGCGGGCCTTCGGAGTCGCTATCGAGGCGGTCTATTATGAGGTGCTGCTGCAGCTGCAGCAGGAAGAGCTTGTGGTAAAACGTGCGGGGAGGGTATACCTGTCGGAAAAAGGACAGGATCTCAGTAATTATGTTCTCTCACAGTTTCTGCTGTGACCGTATGTCAGGCATTTTTTAAAACATTAAGAAACCATCAGAATATCTTAAGAAAGAATTTGGTAGAGTTTTCCATGCGGACAGGCTAAAATAATAAAAAACATAGAATGTAAAGGCAGAACAGAATGGATCTGAATAGAGAAAGACGCAGGAAAAAACGAATCAGGAATCTGATCAGTGTTGCCTACTGCTCCATCCAGCTGCTGGCGGTAGTACTGGCGTTCCGCGGACTGGGATGGCTTCTGGAGCGCTCCGGCGAGGAGGAACAGGTGGAAGCCATGATCGGCAGCATTATCAATGACACGGAGGAGGCGGCGGAGAGCGGGCCTCTGATCTGTCTGGACGCAGGTCACGGCGGGAAGGATGACGGTACGACTCATGAGAACAGGACGGAAAAGGATGACAATCTGAAGGCAGTCCTTGCCGTCGCCGCATACCTGGAAGAAAAGAATGCCCGCGTCGTT
>OFHA01001606.1_pt1 | contig 15075 bp, 15 predicted proteins | sample 1521891 | NCBI WGS metagenome assembly OFHA01 (sample SAMEA3504089, study PRJEB24116) | mouse gut metagenome | biome: mouse gut; feature: mouse-associated habitat; material: faeces | place: Denmark | collected 2011
GTGCTTTCCTATTTCTTTCTATTCTGTTTTCCTACAAAAACTTTACCCTAGCATTTCTTTGGGGTATTGCATGAATTCATTCCAGCATCAAAACAACGATGTTATTGCATGAAATAATATGCAGATCGTGCTGCCCAGTATGGCGGGAATCAGGAAGGCCAGCGCCGTCCATTTTATGCTCCCTGTCTCTTTACGGATTGTCAGGCATGTCGTCGCGCAGGGCCAATGTACCAGCGTAAAAAGCATGACGCTTACCGCTGTTTTCCAAGTCCACCCGTTCGCAACCAGCAACTGCTTTAAGACATTTATGTCACCTATTTCTGACAAACTTGCCTGGGATAGATACGCCATAATGATAATCGGCATAACGATTTCATTTGCGGGCAGTCCTAAAATAAACGCCAATAAGATCACCCCGTCCATTCCCATGAGCCTCGCCGGAATATCGAGTACGCCGGCAAAATATGACAATAACGTCATATTATTGATTTTCCAATTTGCCATCACCCAAAGAAGAATTCCCGCCGGAGCCGCCGTCAAAACCGCCCGTCCGAGTACAAACATCGTTCTGTCCAAAACCGAGCGGATAATCACCCTTCCTATTTGCGGCCTCCGGTAAGGCGGCATTTCCAATGCAAAAAAGGAAGGCGTCCCCTTCAGGAATGTAACGGACAAAAACCAGGAAGCTAAAAATGTCAATCCTACCCCTAACAGAATCACTCCTGTCAGCATTAGCGCCGCCCCAAAGGAACCGCCAAGCCTTTCTCCCGCAAAAAACATCGCGATAATAGCGATCAAAACCGGAAACCTGCCATTACAAGGAACAAAGCTATTGGTAATAATCGCAATCAGCCGTTCCCTCGGAGAATCAATAATACGGCATCCGACCACGCCCGCGGCGTTACATCCGAATCCCATGCACATCGTCAACGCCTGTTTCCCGCATGCATTGCATTTTTGAAAGCACCGGTCCAGGTTAAATGCCACTCTCGGCAGATAACCGGAATCTTCCAATACCGTAAATAGCGGGAAAAAAATAGCCATCGGCGGCAGCATGACGGACACCACCCACGTCAGCACCCGATACAATCCATACACCAGCATTTCCCTTACGCTTTCCGGCACACCGAACCGGCAAAACCCGTTCATAAGTTTTCCCTCCAAAGAAGAAAAAAAGGCATGCAAAGCCTCCGAAGGATAATTCGCCCCCACGATTGTCAGCCAGAAAACAGCAAAAAGCAAAAACAGCATAACCGGAATGCCCGTTATCTTTCCCGTAAAAAACCTGTCCTTTCTTCTGTCACCCGCCGCATATTTTTCATCTTCATACTTCACGATTCCCCTGCATATCTCCTCCGGCGTTTTCAGGCTGCCATTGGGTTTTCTCCTTCCATACGCTCCTTTTTCCCTTTCCGAATTCCCTCCCGCCAACTTTTTTATTGCCCCGTATAATTCTTCTATTCCGCTCCCGTTCCTCGCCGCCGTGCCGACCACCGGAATGCCCAGCCGGTTTTCCAACTCCTTCAGGTCGATTCTTATATGCTTCTTTTCTGCCTCATCCATCAAATTCACACATACGACTACCTGCCCCGTCTGTCTCAAAACCTGAAGTACCAGCCGCATATTACGTTCCAGACACAAAGCGTCGCATACTATTACCGCCACATCATATTCCCCGGAACGTAAAAAATCGCCAGCCACCTCCTCTTCTGCCGAATGAGCATCCAAAGAATAACAGCCCGGGATATCCACCAGGACATATCCCTGCCCTTCATAAAACGCATACCCCTGGACGCCCGCCACCGTTTTTCCGGCCCAGTTTCCGGTATGCTGCCGAAGCCCTGTCATCGCGTTAAACACCGTGCTCTTACCCACGTTCGGATTACCCGCCAGCGCCGCCACGATATCGTCTCCCCTTTTCTTATGTATCTCCAGTCCAACATCCAATGCGCCCAGTCCTACCGAAGATTTACTTAACCCCATTTTCCATCCCGCTTTCGATTTCTACTTGAATCCTCCCCGCTTCCCCCCGCCGGATCGCAACCAACGCTCCCATAACATAATACGCCGCCGGATCGCCCCACGGACTTTGATAAGCGCATTCCACCGGCCTTCCCCGCTGAAACCCCATATCCTCCAGCTTCCGCCCTGTCCTTTCTTCCAGCAGCAATTCCTTGATCCACCCCTTTTCTCCGGGCTTTAACCGATCCAGGCTCACCGTCTTTTTTCCCATTTCTTCCATATGCCGCCTCCTTTTCCCATCAGGCATACCCGTTCCCCTTATAGTAACTTATGCCAGGAAAAAGATATTGCTCTTATCATATGCTGTTCCGATTAAAAAAACCAGTTCCATCCATTTCGGTATATCTTCCTGTGTTGCAAAGACAATTTTATCCTGCCATTCTTTTTCATCTGAATTTGCAGGATTTTCGTTCAAAACATATCTGAGTAACAGTCTACTCCAAGCAGGAAAGATTTTTAGCCATTTTTTTCACGGAGGGCAATTTTAAGAAGCATAGGCATGGATGCCGTCGCTTCCGGCTCGTCCGGTTGGATACCATATACCCAGGCCAAAACGCCTCAGCAGCCAGCGGACGCCGAATTCTTTGTTATGCTGTTCAATAAATCGATAAGCCTCTAATCGATTTCTTTTGCGAAGAATGCTGCTGATTTTTGCCAATTAATTTTCGCTGGCGGCAAAATATTTACACACTTCTGTTTTAACATTATAATAATATTATGTCCGCCCGGTTTGGACGGCGGAACGGAGATTGTTATGGGGATTATAATAAAAGACATTGCCAGAATATCGGGGATGGGTATTTCCACCGTATCCCGTGTTCTTAACAATACAGGATATGTCAGCGACGAAGTACGCCAAAAAGTTATGAAAACCGTGCGGGATCTGAATTACATCCCAAATATCAGCGCGCGCAATCTGAAATCCAACGATTCCAAAAATATTGCGATACCCGCCAAGGGAATCACCAACCCCTTTTTCAACAAAATAATCCGGGTTATCGAAGAAAAAGCGGCACTGCGGGGCTATTCCCTCATCATCCAAAACGTAGACGACCATGTCAACGAACTGGATCTCGCCATCTGGGAAGCCAGAAGCTGCAATCCCGAGATAACGGCCGTCTTTGCCTTCACCGATGTACTGGCCCTGGGCGCCATGAAGGCAGCTTTCTCCATGAGCCTTACGATGCCGTACTCACCAAAAGGAGATCCTGCAAACCGCCCAAAAACTAGCACAGGGAGTCCCATTGGCAGTCTCTACAGACTGCCTTTCTTTTTCCCTGATCCAGAATCTTCTTTTTCACAAGCTCCTCAAAGACCTTCCATTCCAATTCCGCACCGGCCTCCAAACCGCATAATGCGAGAACCTTGCGATCATAAGCCGCAACTTTTTCCGCGCTCCGGCAGACCGTTGACACGCAATGGGGACAGCACACGCATATATCATCCGTCTCATCCTCAAGACAAACCATGGGATTTTTCTCCAGCTCCCGCTTTATCTTTTCCATATGCTCTGTAAACTCCCTGCTGTAACCCTTTCCCTGAAAAAAAGCAAGGCACATCCCATGATGCGCCCTTATCCGATAAATTTTCATCCTCTTCCCTTTCCAATATTTCCTTCATTACTGCATCTTTATAACCGTTGTCAGCCTTTTGCTCAAAACAAGAGCCAGCGCGATCTTGATCAGATCCGGAACCAAGAATGGAAATACACACCATCCCAGAGCGGTAGTAAGCCCTATCGCTCCCGCCTCTTTTGCATATATGGCCATAAACCATACTGTCCCAAAAGCATAGCAAACTACCAGGCCGGCCACCATGGACAATGCCAGGACCCACATTTTTTTCCCAAGCATCATCTCCATCGCCCACATCACCAGCGCAGAAAAAAGAAACCCCACAATATAGCCGCCTGTATTTCTCAACAAAATGCCGATTCCTCCGGTAAATCCGGCAAAAACAGGAACGCCGATCGCTCCCAGCAGAATATAAACCAATACTGCCAGGCTTCCCCTCTTCCCGCCAAGCACGCCGATTGCAAGAAATACTCCAAAAGTCTGCAAAGTGAATGGCACTACGGTCGGAATGGATATCCAGGAGCATATTGCCATCAATACCGCGAATACCGCTATGTACACCATATCATATGTTTTACTTTTCTCTGCCGTCATTGTCGTCATAATTTTCCTCATTTCTGCGCCTTCTTTTGTATCGCGCTTTTCTTGAATTGGGAAAAGTATAACATTGGCAGGTTTAATTGTCAACTTATTTTTTAAATAAGTTGACAATTTGGAACGTTATGTCTGTTTTACATCCATCAATCATTAGAATCTAAACAATACCTATTTCTGCACTCGATATTATTGGCCATACTGTATATAATTATATTGATAAACTTTGAAAAAAGGACGGGTAAAAGCCGATTGGCGGCAGGACGAAAAAGGAAGGGAGAGGAATAACAAATGAAGCGATTATTTTTACTGGAAGATGATTGGAGCTTAATCAATGGTCTTTCCTTTGCTGTAAAGAAACAGGGGTATGAAATAGACGTTGCCCGTACCACACTGGAAGCTGATACATTATGGGCAAACGGGAAATATGATTTAGCTATTCTGGACGTAGCACTTCCCGACGGTTCTGGTTTTGACCTCTGCAAAAAGATAAGGCAGACTTCAAAAGTGCCTATCATGTTTCTTACTGCTGCTGATGAAGAAACAGATATTATTATGGGGCTTGATATTGGCGGCGACGATTACATTACAAAGCCGTTCAAATTGGCGATATTCCTGTCAAGGCTTAATGCGCTGCTCCGCAGGAGTGAAAATTTCAATACCGACGTTACAGAATTGAAATCCAACGATATAAGTATAAGTCTTCTGAAAGGCGAGGTTTATAAACAGGGGAAGCTGCTTCTCCTGACGGCGAGCGAGTATAAATTGTTATGTCTGTTCATGGAAAATCCCGACCAGATACTTTCCCCGGAACAGATTTTAGGAAAACTCTGGGATTGCAGCGGACATTATGTAGATAATAATTCCCTTACCGTATATATCCGCAGACTCCGTACAAAAATCGAAGACAATCCGGGGGAACCGAAACGGATTGTTACAGTTCGCGGCATGGGCTATAAATGGAATACGGCAGATTGAGGTGTATGATGAAACTATTAGCGAACCGAAAAATCAAATCCCTGTTTGTCGGTATTTTGTCTTGTATCATGGTTTTTATACTGGTTTCAGCGGCATTGGTAATTTTTGAAATTAGAAATGCGGTATACTATATTATTATTTGCGGCGTATGTATGGGGATTGTAGTGTTGCTGCTCTGCTATGGGTATTTCAAAGAGCAGCATAAAATCATGGAATTCGCCATAACGCAGATTACAGAATATATATCCGGCAGCAAAGACGTTACGATTGAGTGCAACGACGAGGGCGAGCTCTACAGGTTATTCCATGAGGTAAATTCTTTAGTAGCTATCTTGAACGCCCACGCTGAAAATGAAAAAAGTGCGAAGAAATTTTTACGCAATACCATATCGGATATTTCCCATCAGTTAAAAACGCCGCTTGCCGCCCTTAATATTTACAACGGGCTTATACAGGACGAAGCAAAAGAACTCCCGGCCATACAGGAATTCAGCCAGCTCTCCGAACAGGAACTTGACCGTATAGAAACCCTGGTACAGAACCTTTTGAAAATCACAAAACTGGACGCGGATACGATTATATTAGAAAAGTCTTTAGAAAGTGTATCCGAACTTGCCGAGGATATAAAAAGGCATTTCCTGTTCCGCACCGGACAGGAGGGAAAAGAAATCTGCTTATCGGGGAATGAAGATATTTCGCTTTTATGTGATCGTAACTGGATAATAGAAGCTATCAATAACCTTGTAAAAAATGCTCTTGACCACACAGAAAAAGGCGGTGTTATCCGTATCGAGTGGCGGGCGTTTACTTCTATTGTCCAGATAACCGTAAAGGATAATGGAAGCGGCATACACCCGGAAGACTTACACCATATTTTCAAGCGGTTTTACCGCAGCCGTTTTTCCAAAGACACACAGGGCATTGGGCTTGGCCTGCCGCTTACGAAAGCGATTGTGGAAGCTCATAACGGGACGATCGAAGTTGACAGCACATTAGGCACAGAGACCTCTTTCATAATGAATTTTTTGAATCCTACAAAATTGTAGGCTGATTGTAATATTGGTGTAGGATTTCTTTGTTATATTGAGGCTATCAAAACAGAAAGAGGTATTTACACATGAACTTATTAGAAGTCAACAATATCTGTAAAATATACGGAAGCGGAGAAACTGCCGTACGCGCTTTGAAAAAAGTCAGCTTTTCCGTTCCAAAGGGCGAGTATGTTGCTATCATCGGGGAATCCGGCTCTGGAAAAAGTACGCTGCTCAATATGATAGGCGCGCTTGACACACCTACATCTGGCAAAGTAAAGATTGGCGGCAAGGATATTTTTTCCATGGACGACCGCAAACTGACCGTTTTCCGTCGGAGAAATATCGGCTTTATCTTTCAGGCGTTCAACTTAATTCCCGAACTGACTGTTGAGCAGAATATCATTTTCCCGGTGCTGCTTGATTATCAGAAACCCGATAAGAAGTATCTGGAAGAATTGCTTACGGTTCTTAATCTGAAAGAACGGCGTAACCACTTACCGAGCCAGTTGTCCGGTGGACAGCAGCAGCGCGTGGCAATCGGACGCGCCCTTATCACGCGCCCGTCCTTAATCCTTGCCGACGAGCCGACCGGAAACCTTGACACGCAGAACAGCAGCGAAGTTATCGCCCTGTTAAAAGAAGCGTCAAAGAAGTATGAGCAGACCATTATTATGATTACCCACAACCGCAGTATCGCACAGACCGCAGACCGGGTGTTACAGGTGTCAGACGGCGTTCTGTCTGATTTAGGGAGGTGCCGGGAATGAAAAGTTATCTTAGTCTTATACCTATTTCGGCAAAGGTGAATAAGCGGCAGAACAGAATGACCATTTTATGTATTATTTTCGCCGTTTTCTTGGTGACTGCCATTTTCAGTATGGCAGAAATGGGTATTAGAATGGAGCAAACAAGATTGTTAAATAAGCATGACGATTTAACATTGCAGGATATCATAAGCAGCACAACCGGGCAATCGCTCTGTAACGTTGCTATTGTATTCTTTGTGTTAGTGTTGATAGTAGGCGCATTGATGATTTCAAGCAGTATCAATAGTAACGTAACACAAAGGACAAAATTTTTTGGAATGATGCGCTGCATTGGAATGAGTAAACGGCAAATTATTCATTTTGTAAAACTGGAAGCTCTGAATTGGTGCAAAGCAGCTATTCCGATAGGCGTTGCACTTGGCATTATCATCACATGGGGTTTATGTGCTGTTTTACGTTTTCTTGTCGGAGAGGAATTTTCTGACATTCCTCTTTTTGGTATCAGCATGGCCGGTATCATCAGTGGAATTATCGTAGGTATTGTTGCAGTATTGATTGCTGCCAGAACCCCGGCAAAACGGGCAGCAAAAGTATCTCCTGTAACGGCGGTTTCTGGAAATTCAGAAATCACAGGAAGTATAAACCATGCGGCAAAGGTCAACTTATTCAAAATTGAAACAGCTCTGGGTATTCACCATGCAGTAGCGGCAAAGAAAACTCTGATACTTATGACGGGGTCATTTTCCCTTAGTATTATTCTTTTTCTGAGCTTTTCTGTTTTGGTAAAATTTGTTGGTTATATCATGCCACAATCTGCCGCCACCGCTGATATTAACATTTCAAGTGTTGACGTTTCAAATGGTGTAGATAGTGCTTTACTTGATACTATCGACACAATGGACGGAGTAAAACGTATTTTCGGACGCCGCAGCGTTTTTAACGTTCCGGCGCAGCTAAATGCAAATGCGGTTGAAATTGACATGATTTCTTATGATGATTTTGATTTGAACTGTCTTGTGAAAGACAATATGCTGAAAAAAGGCAGTGATATTTCTAAAGTATATGGAAACAGTCATTATGTGCTTGCGGCATGGGGCAAAGACAGTTTTCTGGAAATTGGCGATAAAATATTTGTTGCCGACGAAGAATTTGAAATTGCGGGTTTGCTGAAATATGATCCGTTCAACAGCGACGGGCTTACAAACGGAGAAATAACCCTTATTACTTCTGGTGATACCTTTATCCACTTAACTGGAATAACGGATTATTCTCTCATTATGATACAAACAACGAGTGACGTAACGGACGAAGATGTAACGGCAATTGGGGATATCTTAGACCATGGCTGCATCTTAAACGATTTACGCGGCCAACGGACTTCTGGGACTTATATTGCATTTGTGTTCTGTATTTATGCGTTTTTAGCCATTATTGCCCTGGTAACAGTATTAAATATTGTAAACAGCATTTCCATGAGTGTGTCCTCAAAAATGAAGTCATACGGGGCAATGCGGGCAGTAGGGATGGACGGGCATCAGATAACTAAAATGATTGTTGCTGAAGCATTTACCTTTGCTTTGTCGGGAGGTATTGTTGGCAGTATGGCCGGGCTGATAGTTTACAGGCTGATATATAACATTCTTATAGGCACTCATTTCAGCTATGCAATATGGAGTTTGCCAACAATTCCTTTACTAATCATTTTGCTATTTGTTTGTATGGCTGCTATCATAGCAGCTTATATTCCGGCAAAACGGATTCATAACATGGCAATAACCGAAACAATCAATGAATTATAATTGCATTCCCTTTTTAAAATTTAATGTAACATCTTCCATAGAAAAATGCCGTTATAGCCTGTAAATACAGGCTATAACGGCATATAAGAACTTCTAATAAGCTGCCCCATATCTCCCGGCAACAAAAATATGTGCCATATATACACCATACAACATTTCATATCCGGATATTGGCCCCAGCACACTTGCCGGCCCGACGCCCACCGGATGATCCCGGGCTATCATGCATTATTGAGTATCGTTTGAGCCATCATCCCAGAAATCATCATTTAAAATTGGGCCCCCACAAATAGCATCGTTGCATCTGTCACAATATTTGTTATCGCAATGAGTAATGTTGGGGCTGCCCTTAATATATTTTGTACAAATATGAGGCTTCTGGCATGATGGTGGGTACTTGACCATGCCCAATTAACAACTGCATATTGAAAAACCACCTGTGTTCCTTTAATGTATTAACGACCAAGAAAACACATAAAGGAGTTCCCACAGATGGTTTCTGTTAATACATTATGCAAAAATATCCTAAATGTCAAGAACGCTGTTATCGAAGACTGCAACTTTTTCTCTGATACTGATGGAGTGAAGCATATCCGCATCAGGGCAAGACCCAATAAATGGCACGAAAACGACTGCCCGTTCTGCCATAAGCCCTGCCCTGTATATGACAGACATTCTTCCGTCCCCCGTACATGGAGGGGACTTGATGCAGGCGGCATCCTTGTGGATGTGGAATATCAGACACACCGTATTATCTGCCCTGAACACGGGGTATATGTTGCCGATGTCCCATGGGCTTATCCCGGCAGCGGCTTCACGAAAGATTTTGACCTGACTGCCGCATGGCTTGCCACTTACCTTCCCAGGAGTGTTGTATCAGAATATATGCGCATCGACTGGGAGACCGTAGGACGATGCGTCAACCGTGCCCTGAACGATATCGAACCGGAACGCTCCAGACGGCTGGACGGACTTGTAAATATCGGCATTGACGAAACCAGCTATAAGAAAGGCCATAAGTACATCACAGTCATCGTCAACCACGACACCAATACCGTTGTATGGGCGGCGCAGGGCCATGGGAAAAGCGTCCTGACGCAGTTTTACAGGCAACTCACGCCACAGCAGCTTTCGTCCATCCGGGTAGTTACCGGCGACGGGGCGAAATGGATCACCGAATGCGTGAATGAATTCACCCCTGACTGTGAACGCTGCGTGGATCCCTTCCATGTCGTCGAATGGGCAATGGAAGCCCTTGACGAAGTACGCCGCGAGGTATGGCGCGAGGCTTACAATAAAGCCGTGCAGCTTGCCAAAGCGCATCCCGGAAAGAAAGGGCGTCCCAAGGCAGACGATGCAGAGTCTGCGATCGTGAGAGCCGCCAGGGCGAAAGCGGAGGAGATCAAAAATTCCGCATATGCACTCGGCAAAGCGCCTGAGCACCTGACAGAGAACCAGCAGACAAAGGTGGCGATGATCGCAGAAAACAATAATCGGCTCTACCGTGCCTACCGCATGAAAGAAATCCTCCGCCTGCTCCTGAAGATCAAAGACGTTGATGAAGCAGCTTCAGAACTGAAACGCTGGCTCTGGTGGGCAAGCCACAGCAGGATCGATGCTTTTAAGAAACTGTATCTCAAGATCAAACGTCACAGGGATCACATACTGAATACCATCAGGCTGGGGATGAGCAACGCACGGATTGAAGCAACTAACAATAAGATCAAGCTGATCGTCCGCAAGGCATATGGCTTCCGAAACATCCAGAACATGCTGGATATGGTGTATCTGGTCTGCTCGGATTTGAGGGTTCCGCTTCCCAACAGAAAACCTAAAGCCGCTTAGTCAGCATAAACACTGGGGTTGTGGGTATTTTTTACCCACCATCACCCTTGAAGAGCCTAAATTTCTAAGTTCTTTTTGCCCGGAAGTGTGGGGGAAAGGTTTCATCATTTTTCAGCTTCGGTTCCTTGAATTTCCATAATTTTGCGGTACAGATTATAGCCGTCCCTGATTCCCGCACGGTAAAAGAAATCTATTTCTTCACTGAAATTATCAAACATGGAATCAACGTATTTACTTATGGCGTTTTTGTCTTTTTCGGAAAGTGAGGATATTGCTTCTTGGTATGCTTTCTCGATTTTGTTATATTCGCTTTTTCTCTCCGGGCTTTTTCTGCCCGCGCAACGGGAATAACACAACTCCATACGCTCCATGACTACAGCTTCAATAAATTCTTCATCTGAAATTTGCGCCATAACATCCACCCCTCATAAGCAGTCTGAAATGCCCCTGTAGGTTCCTCATTTCTTTTGTCCTCTCTTTTCCCAGTCTTTTCCTGTGCCTGCCGAGCCGTTTCAACACATCCATAATCGGCACGTCATTTCCGGTTCCGTCCTCACCGTGAGTACGAACCATGTGGATTATATCATAGTTCATGCCATGTTTGCAACTTGTACAATAACATTTGTTATAATTAGAGTTGTCGTAAATGACCGACATTTTTCATATGCTATACGGGGAGGTGATATAGCATATGAATCGGGCGCACAGCGAAGAATACAGAAAACTGGGACTGAACATTGCTTACTACCGCAAGGAAAGGGGGCTGTCCCAAATCCAACTAGCGGACAGGATTGATGTGAGCCGCACCCATATGTCACGGATTGAGAATAATGACTGCGCAGTCTCCCTTGACGTGATATTCAGTATCGCAAAGGCTCTGGAGATTCCGGTCAACAGGCTTTTTGAGTTCCGTTAAGGGCTATTTATTTTCCCCGCACTCATAACACATAATGCAGTCACCTAACATTGTCTGTTCCCTTTCCATGCTTTCCAGAGCGACTTTGTAGTCGGCGATGTCCTCTTCGTCAAGCGGTTCAGCATCACTGCAATAGGTGCCTGCCAACTCCTGTTGGAGCGTATCCGGGTCTTTGAGAAGATTTCCCCTGTAAAACCAGATAAGGGCATTAACAAATCCAATCAGGTGAAACCATCTTTCATTTGCAGTCATAAAAAATTCGCCCTCTTGTTCATGCTGCTTCAAACGGTATTTTCGCTCCATATGGTTTGCGAAATTCTTAACAGAGGTTAGAAGTGTGTATAAGCCCGCATGGGTTTCCTCAAAGGACTGGCAGTAATAACCAAAAAATAACATAAATATATAACCTAAGTTATAACATAAGTTATAACATATAATACACCTAATTTCAAGCATAAAATATGATTGAACGGAGGTGCTATATGAAAAACGAGAATCTGGTGATAAAACCAAAGAAAGCAAAAGGTGAGGACGGATATAAGGTCTTTTCAATCAGAATCAAAGAAGAAACAGTCGCACAGATAGATGATATATCCGCCAGAACAGGGCATAGCCGGAATGAACTGATAAGCACATTTTTGGAGTTTGCCTTGAAAAGGTGCGTGATTGAGGAAGAAAAAGACTAATAAATGCTGTATAAAATGTCAGAATATCGGACACTGTGTAAAGAATATAATATAAATTGCAAAGAAAATACTTTACAAATATTTGAAATATGATAAGATAGGGCTAGGTAAGGAGGGGTGTTCTATGGCACAGACAAGCGTAAATTTCCGCATGGACGCAGAACTGAAAGAATCCGTGGAAGAAATCTGCCGGAAAATGGGAATGAATCTCACAACGGCAATCACGATATTCTGCACAAAAGTGGCGCAGGAGAGAAGAATCCCCTTTGAAATCACCGCAGACCCAGACCCCTTTTACAGCGAAAGCAATATCCGTTATCTGGAAAAGAAAATGCAGGATTACAAAGCAGGGCGGCTGAAACTGGCGGAACATGAACTGATTGAGGAACAGGGGCTGAAAAAGCGGAATAATGGCGAATAAAAACAAAAATAGCTAAAATACACATGTGTAGAATATGGGAAATAAGGTAGATTAGCAACTATTTGCATAAAATTTTATTGGAAAGCCCTGTTGACTTTTCTCTTTGCGCTTGCTAGAATGTAGGTACAAAGAAAGTTTACCACTGACCGATATGTGGTATATAAATGGTCGGGTCGAAAGTGTAGTCCTTCGCCGCAAGGCGGAGGACTTTTCCGTAATGAGGGCGTATAAAAGTGGAAATCCACTATACCACAGAAAAATTCAAATGTCACTAAGGCTCTCTAAAGGGTGGCAGATTTCACGCTGTTTTTGGAAACAACGGCATAAACGCTGATTGCAATATCTCCGCCGTACTTTCCTAACTGGCTGTTGTAAACAAGGCTGATGAATACCATAGCCATTTGTGCAACATACCTAAAACCGGTTTGCCGGAAACACGGACAAAATTGCAAAATAATTGTGAAAACCTTCCGCTTCCGTGGCTATGGATTCTCAGGAGCGAATCAACGAAGTCCACTCCAGCGCCACTGGCTCTGCTGCATACTGCGCAATGATTTTCTGATACTCCTCCGCTGACATCGGCCTGTTCCCGGTCAGATTCCCACTGACATCATCTCCCCAATAATATCCCCTCACGCTGTCTGTCTCATAATCACAATCCACTGCGATGCAGGCCACCTGTTGCCAGCATTCGGCTTCTTCCTGAAACTGGATAAAGGTTTCTGTATAAGCCGCTCCGCCGCTGACATATAAGATAACGCCGTCTTCATACAATTCCATGGTATAGTAACTGCTAAGACATTCCATCCTGATTCCTTCTGTCCGGCTGTAATAATAAACTACCCCCGGATAAACCGCATCATCTGATGAGCGGCAATATCCCATAACCAACTCAGGATATCCGTCACCGGTCAGATCTTCCAGGCTATAACGTATAACATCTTCCTCCCCGCGCCATGCTGCCGCCAGCCACGATCCACATAATTCATCATATAAATACCGCCATTTTCCATCCACCGAATCTATTTTCTCTCGCACACCCTCATCATTCAAATTCTGTATGTCAGCGTTCATGAATTGTTCATACTGTCTGAGCACCTCTATAAAGGGCTCCGGCATACCCGGCTGTATGTGCACCTGCCACTTCCTCTGGCCTGATTCTGTCTTCTCCTGCTCCGATGGCACAGAAGTTTCTTCTTCAAAACCCTCTTTCAGCTGCGGCGTATCCTCGGAATTTGTTCTGTCGTGGATGCTGATTATCAGCCCCAGTACCCAGAAGCCTGTGATGAGAGCGATAGCGATAATATAAGCTATCGCCTTTCCGGATATATGCAAACGTTTCCCTGTGGCCAAACTATGGGGCTGGGGAGCTGTGACAGGGTTTTCTGCTTTCGGCATTTCATTTGGCACCTCCGGAAGACAAGACATACAAAATGAAACAAAACCTCTGTCCAGTGCCTCTCCGTTTGCCTCGATATTTTGTTGGGAAATTTTTTCATGATACTCCAGTTCATGGATCAATACAGGAATCTCTCTTCCAAATTTTTCTTTCAACAATCCCGATGCATGAATACCCTGCACTACAGCAACAAGAAGATTCACAAATTTGAGGTTAATCGCATCTTCACCTTCCCATTCTAGTTCCGTGATCCACTTCCTGATATCCTCCGCCGTCTCATCTCTTCCCAAACACATTTCATGATTTTGCAGCCAGAAGGCATAATTCCATCTCGCCTCCTGCTCATCAGCAGCCTCTGTGATGCTTTTTTGTACTTGCCTTTCCGTATTATAACCGAATACTGCCACCGGGCGACAGGGATCATCTTCTTCATTGAACACATACAGCGAGATAGCATAGATATCGTCTTCCTGCCATTCGGATATCTTTTGCGCCATTAATCCTTGTATTTTTTCCTTGATTTTTACATGGAGAATTTCTATGTTCCCATCCACAAAACCTACGCCTACTCCTGATTTTGCCTTTAAAATATCTGCATATTTACCGTTTTTCAGATATTCTTTTAAAGCAGAAACAATATCGTTCAGTATTTCTTCCCAGCCTGTTTCTCTGTGCCATCGCAATGGATTTTCTCTTGTATCAAGATCTGTCACTTCATTGCATAGCCAATCCTCATCATCGACATCAAATTTGGATGTTCCGATCAATTCCATCGACCAATCATGATCAATGTCCTCATATAAATTAAAGCCAAAAGCAACCACTTCAGCCGGAATATCCGTTTCCAACACTACATCTAACCATTCTGATACTCTGTTATACACCACTTAACCCTTCCTTCCGTAAGCCATAATCCTCCTGCCCATATCATTATATATACTGCGATGGATAAAATCAACACAACACTTGTAACCCGAAAGACAGGCAGCTGCGCTTGCCATGTCCTGCATTTTATAGTGGCGGATATAGTGAGAAAGTGC
>OFHA01001607.1_pt1 | contig 15067 bp, 9 predicted proteins | sample 1521891 | NCBI WGS metagenome assembly OFHA01 (sample SAMEA3504089, study PRJEB24116) | mouse gut metagenome | biome: mouse gut; feature: mouse-associated habitat; material: faeces | place: Denmark | collected 2011
TAGCGACAAGTAACAAGACATATGTTCTTCATTATGCGAGTGATGTACAGTATGATCCAGAGAATGAAGAACAGAAAATAGCATATAGCAAAATGATGTCTGAAATTAAAGATATTCAATTTGTGGTTGACTTCTCATAGCTTTTTCTCCAATAGCACCAGGCAAAAATCAGTTACATAGTCCGAATCATTAAAAAATTATCGTTCATTTCTTTATTGTTCAGCTGCAAATTATTACTGCGAAAATTTGTTTTTCATCAAATCCTGTTCAGGAAGGATTTCTCTGCAAAAATTTCTGTCTGTACTTTTAAATGTGGCCTGAATGAAAGCGGATATCTGTATATACAAATGGAATAGTTCCAGGAGGTGTGCCCAGTTATATAATGATAGAAAAAATTAAGGGAGGATGAAGTATGGGAAACACCTATGGATATGTGCGTGTAAGCACACGGGAGCAGAAGGAAGACAGGCAGATGATTGCGCTGGAGGAAATGAAAGTCCCGGAAAAAAACATTTATGTGGATAAACAGTCTGGCAAGGATTTTGAACGTCCAAAGTATAAACGGCTGCTGCGTAAGCTGAAACAGGATGATCTGATTTACATAAAAAGCATCGATCGGCTTGGCAGGAATTATAAGGAGATACTGGAACAATGGAGGGTTATTACAAAAGAAAAAAGAGCGGATATCGTTGTGCTGGATATGCCCCTTTTGGATACCAGGCGTGGAAAGGACCTGGTAGGCACATTTTTGAGTGATATTGTGCTGCAGACGCTTTCTTTTGTGGCAGAAAATGAGCGCGGGAACATCAGGCAGAGGCAGAAAGAAGGGATAGAAGCGGCGAGAAAGAGGGGCGTACAGTTTGGCAGGCCGCCAAAGCCGATTCCGGAGAATTTTGTCCAGGTATATAACCAGTGGATAAAGAAAGAAATTAACGGGAAGGCTGCTGCTGGATTGTGCGGGCTTAGCATGTCTACGTTTTACCGGAGGGCAAATGTGTGTAAAGAACAACAAAAAAAACAGAGCAGACATGAAAGATAGTTTTTCAAAACGTGTACCTTTTGAGACCCCTGTATTTCTTCTTAAATTTACCATATTAACAACGTAGATGCAAGTTTTTTTGACAATTTTGCTTCATAATATTTGAAAATGTATGCAATTTTTTCAAAAATTATCAGAATAGATGTTCTTTGTAAGTCGAATCCTGTCTGTAAAAATGATTTCAAAAGGTACGCTTTTTGAGAATGCCGATACCTGACAGCACTTATATTGCAGGAAACGGGGTATGGGCAGGTATGAGATCATAGTTGTCATTAAGGTAAGGTGAACAGGATGCGATTTTTATATTGTCCCAATTGTTTTCGCGCAGGTTATGATGGTATGCGCTGTCCATCCTGTAATTATGAAAATAAGGATGCAGACGGGCATTTTAGTCTTGCGCCGGGAATACAGTTAAAGAAAAGATACTGGATTGGCAGGGTGCTGGGAAAAGGAGGGTTTGGCATTACATATCTGGCATTGGATGGCAGGTCGCATCAAAGGTGCGCAGTTAAGGAATATTTTCCGGCAGAATTTTCTGTCCGTGGGCGCGACGATGTCAGTGTGACTGCAGTTACTTTGTCTCAGGAGGAAGCGTACCAGCATGGAATTGAGAAGTTCATGGAAGAAGCCAGGTGTCTGCGGAATATGTCAAATATTAAAAGTATCGTTAATATCTGGGATTATTTTAAAGAAAATGGAACTGCTTATTTTGTTATGGACTTTCTGGATGGGTGTACGCTTAAGCAGGAGTTTAAAGCAAATGGGAACAGGATCCCTTATGAAAAGGCAACGGCTGTTCTGATATCAGCCATTAAGACGCTGATGTACGTTCATGAAAAGGGGATTATTCACAGAGACATCAGTCCGGAAAACATCTTTTTGACAAAGGACGGGCAGGTGGTACTGATTGATTTTGGGGCAGCCAGGGAATATCTGCAAAAGGAAAGGAATGCAAAGGGCGAATTCTCAGTGCTGATTAAGCATGGGTTCGCACCTCCGGAACAGTATTATACAACAGGGAATCAGGGAACCTGGACAGATGTATATGCGCTGGCGGCGACCTATTATTATATGGTTTCCGGCGAACGCGTACCGCAGGCAATGGAGCGTATGAGAAAGGGAAGCAGGATGGCAGAACTTTCCTCCATCTGCCAGGCGCCTCCAAAAGTGTCAGGAGTCATCCGAAAAGCATTGGAAGTGGATCTGAAAAAAAGGATTCCGAACATGGAACAGTTTTACAATGAGATGCGTAAAGCAATTATGAAAGGCGGTGGCAAGGTACCGTCTTTACGCGAAGCAAGGGCTGTTCAGGGGTACTTAAGCCGTATTGACGCTGGCAGAAGAAGAGAGCGATGGCTGCTGCCGCCATATCAGCCAATGCTGATGGGGAGGACATTGTCGGACAAGTGCGATATTATCATCGACCGGACAGACCGCAATGTCAGCAGAGAACATTGTTATGTTACTTATCTGCCGGATGCAAATGCGTTTCAGGTGTATGATAATTCAGAGCATGGGACATATGGACCACAAGGCAGGATGGAAAAGCATAAAAATGTTTTATTTCCGGCAGGAACCATGTTTTATGCAGTTTCAAAAAAGTATCAGTTTTTGCTGGAGGTAGAATAATGTGGTTTCGCAGAAAAAAAGAGGAAGATGCGGCGCAGGCGGAAAGTACACATGTCATGCCGGAATCCGCAGATGCAGGCGGACAAAAGCAGGGGAATGTCCGGATACCGGCACTGCGTCTGTTCCAGTATATGGAGCAGGGAAACCGAAAGTATCAGCAGGACGCAATCTATATGTCTGCAACCGGTACAGTTCCTTTATCCGGCAATAAGATGGTAAGAGTGCTTGCAGTGGTGTGCGATGGTATGGGCGGTATGGAAGATGGAGGAAAAGCCAGCCGGACGGCTGTGCAGATGCTGAGGAAAGATTTTGACAAAATTAAGGATAACCCGGATATTCCGCTGCCGGCATTTTTGTTGTCAGAAGTACAGCGCATCGACCATCTGATTTACTATTATTCCAAAGGCGCTTCCGGCACCACGATTGTTGCGGCGGCTGTGGAAAATGACAGGCTTTACTGGATATCGGCTGGTGACAGTCGTATGTATCTGCTGCGGCAGGGTAGACTGGAGCGGCAGACGCAGGATCATAATCTGATGCTCCATCTGATGCAGATGGGGATGACAGCCGGGGAGGCCAGAGCACAGAAAGGGAGTCAGGCACTTACGAGTTTTCTTGGAATTGGCAACATTAGCAGCGCCGGACTTATTGGACGCAATATTCAGCCAATCCGGCTGCAGGTGAATGATATACTTCTTTTGTGCAGCGATGGGATTACCAAGACAATACCGGATGGGCAGATACGGGAAATCCTGATGAGCCAGGGAGGGGACGCTGACCAAAAAGCCCGGATGCTTGTACAGACGGCAACGCATAAAAATACACGATCACAGGATAATACGTCAGCTCTGGTTTTGGAGTATACAATGGAAAGTATGCAAGAGTCTGGCAGGTAAAAAAGTGGCAGCAGCCATGCATAAAAAAAGGGAAGGACAGGGCAGAGTATGAAAATAAAAAAATGTGAAAAATGTGGGAGTACTTATGACGCGCAATATCCGGCCTGCCCACATTGTTCTGCAGGCATTACAGAAGAATGCGACATTACGCAGTCCTATGCGTCATATGGATCAAATATGCCATCTGCTGCAGATACAGAAAGCGGATCAGAAGCTGATGTGACATGGGGAGCAGACCTGTATGGAGGGGGTGTGTTTCCGGACACCTATGCGGATAACCTGATACAGCCTTCCGGATCCAGACCGATGGCAGGTACGGAATCGGAGCTTATGGGAACACAGGATGATGACAATGACAGGACACAAAGCATTTACAGTATAAAAAACGCTGAAAACGCATTTTTATGGGAACCGGCTGTTGGCTGGCTGGTGTGTCTGAAAGGCAAAAATATGGGACGGGATTATCGGCTGTGTACCGGAAAAAACTATATCGGCCGCTCGGATTACATGGATGTCGCCTTAGAGGGTGAACCGACCGTATCACGGGACAGGCATGTGACACTGTTATTTGAACCAAAGAAGAGCATTTTTCTGGTGCAGCCTGGCGAATCCAGGGAACTGGCCTATTTAAATGACGAACTTATTTTGCAGCCACAGGTGTTAAAGCAGGGAGATATCATTACGGTCGGAGAAGTGGATTTGCTGTTTGTGCCGCTTTGCTCAAAAGACGGCTTTCAGTGGGGACAGCTGTAAAAAGCGGATAGAACAGGAGAAGAACACAGTGAAAGGATTTAAGATAACCGCATGTATTTGTATGGCCCTTGCTGCTGCGATGCTGCTGCTTCCGTTTTACCATGTGAGATTTCCGTCATACTTTGAACGGGCTGACCTTACGGTAAGCGGTCTGGATTTGGCAAAGACAGGGTTTGGTACAACGGAAAAAAAGATGGAGGATGCGGTAGAAAATATACGCAGCCTTATAAAAGACAGTGAGAGCCTGGAAGATCTGTATCAGTCGCTTGGAAAGGCAGGTTCTCTTGTAACAAAGATAAGGATATGGGTATTTCTGGCTCTGTGTCTGCCCTGCATCCTTCTTGTGTCCGGGATTGCCGCGGGCATTGCCATCAAAGGGAAGAAAGGCGCAGTCCTGGCACTGGCGCTGGATTCGCTGGCTTTTTTTGTAATGGGCGCCGCGGGTATTGTGTCAATGATGTTATTTTCGCAATGGAAAGAAAAACTGGTGGATGGTATCAAAGATATGAAATCTGTTTCCACCGGTATTAGTTTCCTGGATACGGTACTGGATACCGCATCTGATGTCGTGGCAAAAAATATAGATAAAATAAAGCTGGATTTGCGGCCCGGATGGTATGCGTTTCTCGTGCTGACGGTTGCAGCGGCTGTATGCTGGTCTGTATTTTTGTATATGCATAAGGTGTCTGTGCAGAATCTGCGGTCTGCGCAAGGAACACAGCCATATCAGCCATACCGGGACAAAGGAGATCTTGCGCCCGTAGGAAGCATTATCAATCATGGCCCAATGGGTGTGCGGCAGGATGCAGGTATCCGTGAATCTGGAAATATGGCCCATGCGGGCAGTGCGAGGGATATGGATGACGCAGGCATGGACAGTTATGCAGGCGGACAGATAGAAGATCCGCCGACCTATAAGAGCGATGTGCGTATACCGGATGTGAATGGTTATCAGGGGCTGCGCGCCATAGATCCGGACAGGCCATTCGGCGTTCTCAGAGGTCTGGAAGGCATCTACAAGAATAAGGAAATTAATGTACGCCAGCGCAGGCTGATTATGGGCAGGAATCCGCAGGCTGCAACGCTTGTGTTTGACCCATCGTCACGCAAGGTCAGCAGGGTGCACTGTGCGCTTGCTTTTGACGCGGAGCGTGGAAAATACTACATTAAAGATCATTCTGCCAATGGCGTGTTCATTTACACGTGCGAGAACGGACGTTATGTGCCGCGGGGCAGACTGCCGAAAGATAAGAGCTGTCTGCTGCAGCCAGGGACGATTATTGATATCGGAAGCTATGCGAATCGCTTTCGATTAGAGTAAGATACACGAAGGAGAAAGCGAAAATGGCAGGAAAACAGGAAGGCGGGCAGGGCGGCGGACATATGCAGCCAGGGCAGAACGCAGGGGATACCGTGTACATGCAGCCGCCCCGTAAGAGCGGCTTTCGGGGAACTGGGAAGCTGATTATTATCGATGAGGGTGAATTTCATGAAATTGATCTGGCTTCATTTGGAAAGGACAGACTGAATATCGGGCGTGATCCGGCAAAAAATGATATCGTGCTGCGTTCGCCAATTGTTTCTGGCGTGCATGGCAGACTAAAGCTGGAAGGCGGCAGGATGTTTCTGGCTGACGTGGGAAGCAAAAACGGGATTTACCAGAAAAAGGCGAATCGTTTTCAGAAAATAGAACCAATGAAATATCACTGGCTTTCGGCGGCAGAGAACATTTTCCGGATCGACATGCCGGAAGCTGACCAGAATCAGAAGCATACAGTCGTTTTGTTTTTTACGTCCGGTGAATCCCAGGGCAGCTGGAAACAGGTGGAGATGGATAAACCGCAGATGACAATTGGACGTGCGCAGGGCAATGATATTGTGCTGGGGCAGGCATCTGTCACACGGTGCCACGCGGTTTTAAGGCGGCTGGAAAGCGGCATGGCAATTACGGACAACAACAGCAGGAATGGCGTGTTCATTAATGGCATTCGTCTTTCGGGTACGTATCAGCTCTGCGATAAGGATATTATACAAATCGCGAGTACGACAATGTTTGTTGTCGGAAACCGGCTCATATACAAAGCGCGCGGAAGCGGCATCAGTCTGGAGACACGGGACCTGTGCAAGACGGTTGGAAAGGGCAAAAAGGCGCATATGATTTTGGATCATGTGGACTGCCGTATCAACAACAATGAATTTGTGGCAATTATTGGCGGTTCGGGAGCGGGCAAAACGACGCTTATGACGGCGCTGAGCGGGTTTGACGACAAGGTATCGGGGACCGTGTTATGTAATGGCATTCGTTTGCATGAAAATTTTTCTTCACTGAAAAATATTATTGGATTTGTACCGCAGCAGGACATTATTTATGAAAATCTGACACTCAGGAAAATGCTGTCATATACAGCGAAGATGAAAATGCCGGAAGATACGACAAAAGAAGAAATGGCGGAGCGCATTGATAAAGTACTTGCGATGGTAGAGCTGACAGAGCATCAGGATAAGTTTATCCGAAAACTCAGCGGCGGACAGAAAAAAAGGGCAAGCATTGCTGTAGAGCTTCTGGCAGATCCGGGACTGTTTTTTCTGGATGAACCAACGTCTGGGCTGGATCCTGGCACGGAACAAAAGCTGATGCAGACGCTAAGCAGGCTTTCCAAACAGGAGGAAAAGACGATTGTGATGGTGACGCATACGACGCAGAGCCTGCATCTGTGCGATAAAATCATCATTATGGGCAGCGGCGGCAGGCTTTGCTTTAGCGGTACACCGCAGCAGGCAAAACGTTTTTTCTATACTGAAGACCTGGTAGACATCTATAATTTCGTTACGGATGATTCGCAAAAGTGGTCTGGCCGGTTCAGGCAGCTGCAGGCCGCAGCGCCGCAGCCGGAGCCGCCTGCGGCGGGCAGGAAGATACCGGAAAAAAGAACATCCATGCTGCGGCAGTTATCTGTACTTACATTGCGGTATATGGAGCTTATTCGCAATGATAAGCAAAGACTTTTGCTGCTGTTGCTTCAGCCATTTCTGGTTGCGCTGCTGTTAAATGTCGTGGCTGGGAAAGAAATATTCAGACAGTATGAACAGACAAAGTCCATTATGTTTGCGCTGGCCTGTTCTGGGATCTGGATTGGCATGTTTAATACCATTCAGGAAATCTGTAAGGAACGTGTGATTTTAAAACGGGAATACATGGGAAATCTGCGTCTTGGCATGTACATACTCTCAAAATATATCGTGCAGTCTCTGATCTGTCTGGTGCAGGGGACAATTTTGTCAGGCGTATTTTTGGCATTGTGTAAAAATGAACTGAAAAAAGGATTGTTTTTTGAAGCGGCTGAGATCGAAGTATTCCTTACCATGTTTTTTACGATACTGGCCTCGGCGGCAATCGGCCTGATTATATCTGCGTTTGTAAGAAATGCGGACAGAGCAATGGCGGTTGCGCCGTTTGTACTTATCGTACAGCTCTTATTTTCAGGGATTTTATTTGAACTCAAAGGAATGACAAAAAAAATATCCATACTGACGATCAGCCGCTGGTCAGTAGAGAGTCTTGGAAATATTGCGCGGTTAAATAAGCTGACGCTGAAAATGCAGGAGCAGTACCCGATTGAGCATAAGGCGGAGGCGATTTTTAAACATACGAGGGAACACCTGGGAGAGACATGGATGATTATGCTTTTTATGGCAGTCGGATGTGCGTTTATCAGCATGATAGTGCTGCGAAATCTCAGGAATGACCAAAGATAGAATTACTGCAGCGATTCCGGAGTGTCTGAGCTGTTACAGATACAAAGTGTAAGGGAGGATGAAAATGCTGATGACACGATTTGCCAGCTATGATCTGTGGTTTTATGGCGGGATATGTATGATGGGGGTTGCGGGTATTTTATTTGCGGCACAGGCAGTTTTTTATCTTGTGAAAAAAGGAAAGATCCATAAAGAGCTTGATCAGGAATATGGCCAGCCGCAGAAATACCATGTGAGAGAGAAAGGGTAAAGGAAGACAGGATGGGCTCGGTAATCATTGCGGGTATGTATGAATTAGGTCAAAAGATTGGAGCCGGAGGCGGTGGCGTCGTTTACCTGGGCCGTCATATCCGTCTGGACAAACGGGTGGTGTTAAAAGCGGACAAGCGGAAGCTGAGTACCGGGGAAGAAAAATTAAGAAATGAAGTAGATCTGTTAAAAGGACTGAGCCATACCTATATCCCTCAGGTATATGATTTTGTACAGGCAGGAGATACCGTATATACCGTGATGGATTATGTGGAAGGAGAAAGTCTGGATAAGCTGGTAAAGCGCAGACAGGCAGTACCTCAGCGGACGATTGTGAAATGGGCCTGCCAGCTGCTGGAAGCATTGGACTATCTGCACAGTCAAAAGCCACATGGCATACTGCATGGCGATATCAAGCCTGCAAATATTATGCTGCGTCCGGATGGAGATATTTGTCTGATCGATTTTAATATTGCGCTGGCGCTGGGGGAAGAAGGCGCCGTACGGGTCGGATACAGCATGGGATACGCGTCTCCGGAGCAGTATATCTCAGATCCGGTCTTTTATAACCAGCTGATGCAGACACGCAATGCAGCCAGAGTTCACTCGCGCACAGGGCGAAGGATAAAGTCAGACGCATCCGCCGGGCCGGACAGTCAGAGCAGCAGATCTTCGAAAAAAAAGGTCTATATGGACGTTCGTTCGGATATTTACAGCCTGGGAGCAACCTTGTATCGTCTGCTGACAGGACAGACTGCATCTAAGTGGAAAGTGGATACCGATCTGCTGAGCAGGTGCTGCAGCCCGCGGGTAGCGGCCATTATCCAAAAGTCAATGGCTGCAAATCCTGACGGGCGTTACCAGTCGGCAGAAGAAATGCTGGATGCTTTTTTACGGCTGCGTTCTGATGACAGCAGAGTTAGAGGAAATCAGAGACGGTTTACAATCCTTACAGCTCTTTCTGCGGGTTTGTTTTTGATGGGAGGCGCTTTTACATTTGTCGGGATGAAACAGACAGAAAATTATCAGACATCGCTAAAGCTGGCTAGTTATGCGCAGGCTTCTTTTGCGGATGGCAATCTGTCTGCGGCAGTGAATCAGGCGATGCAGGCGCTTGATACAGGTAAAGGGCTGTTTCACGCACCGATTCCCGCAGAGGCGCACAAAGCGCTGGCAGATGCCTTGGGCGTTTACGATCTGACGGATGGATTTAAAGCGGATGCGATCGTGCAGCTGCCGGCAGTTCCGTTTGGACTGGAAATATCACCGGAGGGAAAGCATTATGCGGCTATGTATGCGTATGAGACCGCGGTTTATCCGACAGGCGAAGAAGAGCCTGTGGCCGTACGCAGCATGCGGGAATCGGCACAATCAGCCTGTTTTTTTATAGACGAGGATACGATTTTGTATACGGGTGAGCAGGGTGTGGAAGCATACAGTCTGGCATCCAATGAAGTGCTCTGGACAGGCGGACCGGCAGAGCAGCTGGCGATTTCCGGCAACCGGAAGGTGGCGGCTGCGCTCAATCAGAAAGGCGGTCATGTGGACTTATATCATACGGCAGATGGGTCAAAAATCGGGGAGCTTTCCTTCCAGGGGCAGCGTATCCCTGCGTCGGATGATATTTATATCAGCCGTTTTGGTCGTATTTTTGCGCTGGATGATGGCGGGCAGTGGCTTGCGGCCAGTTTTTCGGATGGTGGTCTGCGTGTCATATCCATACAGGATCCGGAAAAAGAGCTGATTTTATATGATACATCCGCGTATGATACGTTTAGCGGCGGATTCAGCGGAGGGTTGTTTGCGTATACGGCACAGGGCAGTGAGCAGAATTTTTTCGGAATACTTGATATGGAAGAAGCAGAACTGATTGGAAGTATGGAATCCAGAAACAGAATGATGGTTCGTACAGACCAGGATGGAATCTGCCTGTCGGATGGAAATCTGCTGGCACGGTTTGACGCAGATACGCTGGAAGAGACAGAGCTTGCTTATACTGAAGGAGAGGTTATCCGGGATTATGATGCCAGAGGGCAGTTTTCTATGGTTTTGGCAGAGAATGGTATCCTGTCGTTTTATGACAGCGGAGCAAATCTGATCAGCCGGTTTGACTATGGAGAGCCGGGAGATTTTGTGAAACTTGCGCATGGATATGCGCTGGCTGCAAACAGTAAAGAGCCAGGGATACGTATTTTTCGGCTGGATGGTCATCCGGATGCGCAGATATTTTCCTATGACGCGGATTACGTACATCAGGAAGCGAGGGTAAGCGGGGATAAAAACCTGCTGATGGTGTTTGGTTATCAGGGGTTTCGGATTTATGACCGTAATGGAACGATAACAGCAGAGTATGTGTTTGAGGATAAGGAAGAGATTTATGATCAGCAGTATATTCGCAGTCAGGATACTTCTTATCTGGAAGTCATCTGGAAGGACGGCACAGTACGCCAATATGGGATGGATGGCGCAATGATTCAGGAAAAAAGAGGCGAAGCGCCCGATCAGAAAATGAAGGAAGAGTTTGTTACGGATCATTATCGTATCGTTTCCCGGCTGAATGAGCCGCTAAAGGTATACAGTCGAAAGACGGAACAGCTGGCTGCACAACTGGAGGAAGATGCGAATCTTACCTATGTGACGCAGCTGGACGGGTGCATTCTGATGGAATATGTCAGTACGCAGCTGGAACGGTATGGAATCCTGCTGGATGAAAATCTGCAGGAGCTGGCGGAGCTGCCGGGGCTGTGTGATGTATATGAGGATACGGTGGTATTTGATTACCAGGATGGCGCCATTCGTTCCTGCAGCCTTTATTCCCTGGATGAGCTGGTTTCGGCAGCCAATGAGCTGGAGCAGACAGCTGATCCGTGAGAGGAAATTTTTTTGGGGGGGGGTGAGACAGCTGGATATGTGAAGATGACAGCCGGATAGTATCAGTCATTTATTAAGGAAGGAGAAAAGAGTATGAAAAAAGGAAACTACAAATTTTTACGTAAAGGGCTGGCATGGATGGTGACGCTTGTTTTATGCATGCAGATGGGAGTGGTCTCTGCGTCTGCGGACAGTAAGCCATCGGTAGAGTATTCCCTGCATATACAGGATAAGGGATGGCTGGATTATGTAAGAAACGGTGCAACAGGCGGAACAACAGGAAAATCCGTACGGGCAGAGGCAATTAAAATCCGGATCACCGGCATGGCAGGAGGGATTACCTATCGCACGCATATACAGGATGACGGATGGACTTCATGGAAGAGCGACAATGCACAGTCTGGAAGTACTGGCAGGAATCTGCGTATGGAAGCGATTGAGATGAAACTGACAGGAGAGATTGCAACAAAATATGATGTGTATTACCGCGCACATGTTGGAGAGGTGGGCTGGCTGGGATGGACTAAAAATGGAGGTCTTGCAGGTTCGACCGGATGCGGCTTACGTATGGAAGCAATTGAGATCAAACTCTCTTTGAAGACAAAACGACTGCGTACGTCGCAGAGCTCTGTCAGTAAGCCGGTTTTGAAAGTGAAAGCACATGTCCAGGATGATGGGTGGCTAAAAGAGGTCGGGGAAGAACAGACCGCAGGTACAACGGGAAAAGGGTACCGGATGGAGGCTCTGCAGATTCAGTGCCCGGATTTTCTTGGTGGAAACGGAATTCTGTATCGTGCACATATGGAAGACGAAGGCTGGCAGGATTGGAAAACAACGGGCAAGACAGCAGGGACTTATGGTAAGTCAAAAAGGATGGAAGCAGTAGAAATCAAACTGACAGGGGCGATTTCGGGTGTGTATGACGTATATTACCGTGCGCACTGTGCGGATTACGGATGGCTTGGCTGGGCCCGTAACGGAGAAACGGCGGGTACGACTGGCGGTTCGAAGCAGATGGAAGCGATAGAAATTAAGCTGGTTGAAAAGACCAAGTCTGTGGATAAAGGCGGAAAGGCTTATCATGACCTGACAGGGACTGCAAATAATAATCAAAGTAATCAGAGACCCATCAAGGTGTTTAGTCAGACTGACAGCGGATGGGCAGGTGTTTCCTATGGAAAAGGGGCAGACGGCAAAGAGACGACAGTCTCAAAGGCTGGTTGTGGGATATTATCTTATGTGAATGCGGTATATTATATGACAGGAAATTTTATACAGCCATCCGAACTGGCGGAATGGTCTGTAAATCACGGATACCGAGTTAACGGAGTAGGTACCTCATGGGGATTGTATCAGGCATATGCAAATGCGAATGGAGAAGCATATGGGTTCAGGTATTCTGGTAAGGTAAGCAGTGTAGGGGCTGCACGTTCTCATTTACAGGGTGGAGGTACGGCGGTTATCAGTCTGCCAGACCATTTGATGGCCCTGGTGGCGTATGATAATGGAAAGTATCTGGTTTTGGATTCTTTAAAATCTTCTAACCGGGGAACCTACCAGACAGGATACAGATGGATGACAGAATCACAATTCACTGGAAGATTAAGGGTTTCAGCTGTCTTTTTGTTATCTAAAAGATAAAGATCAGGAAAAAATATATAGGCAGAACAGAATAATAATTTTGTAGAGGAAACAGAAGATGAATAGAATCAGAAAAGCAATGGCGCTTTTTTTAGCTGCAGTAATATGCATACCTGCATTGCCAGCAACGGCGGTTGCACAGAAACCAAAAGAAGCCGCTGATGAAGTAAAGTACAATACGGGCAGTTATGAATACCGCATGACACTGGAAAAGGATATGGAAGAACGTCTCAGAGACTTTTCTGATAAATACGGGGTATCTGCGATGGAACCGGAACGCTATCAGGGAAATAAAGAGGCGGAAGCAGAAGCCGCGGATTTAAAGCATTATGCGGTGTATGAACCAGATGGAAGCTATGAGATTGTGGTGGAGGAAAATGCTTTCTTTCCATACGAGGTGCAGTTTTCTTATGGCGGCGAAACATTTTGTAAGTGGTTTATGGAAAACGGAGACAGCGTCACGGTCGGCGGACACCAGTTTCGTGTGAAATCACAGGCAGACGGGAAAGCTGTGACGAAAATGAGTATGGCAGTCGGCGGGGATACGATAAGGGTGTTTCCGGAGGCAAAAGTATTTGAGAATCAGGAGGACAGTCTGACACAGGGAACTTCTTTATTGCCGTTAAAGGAAATAAATCTTCATGTGGATCTGGAAAATTATACACCGGTAGAACTGACGAAACTTACTTTCGCGGATGTGTTTCAGGGAGAAACGCAACTGCCAGAAGATACTTCCATCATGTGGAAACGGCTGGGAAATACATCTGAGGACGATTATCATATAGGATCTTTCCAGGATTATTTTGACCTGTATAACAATGATCTGGAGATGATAACAGGCAAACCGGATCAGCTTGCTGCAGATAATATTCGGTATATTATGCGTTCCGTATCCAAACCTGCCAGCGAAAGGTGGCTTCTGTCTGATGTGTATACAAGAGATGACGACAGAAAGGAAATCACAAGCGACTGCCGGTACATCGATTCCTTCCAGCCAGACGGGACTGTGCAGAAGGTTTTATATGTGAAATTTACAGGACCGAAAAAAGATGGTGAGTACCTGGTGAACCTGCGCTTAAACCCGCAGTATTTTGCGTTTGATGCATTAAGATTTTCGGATATGAAAGTCTATGACGGAAAATGCACGGAAAATGAACTGGGTACAGAAATTACAGGAGACATCTGGGGAGATGGCAAAGAGATACCAGGCAGAGGATGTCCGGTAACGATGGAAGACAACAGAGCAGACAGGTGGATTACATTTGTATCTTATCAGGATGGCAGGATTACCGGGTGTCTGCCGGTAGAATTGCGCATGGTTGATGAATTTTATTCCGGTGTGGAAGTAAAAGGACTTAAGAAGGAGACAGAAAACGGAGATGTTTTTATCGGTGATTATTCCAGAACGGTGAAGGACGGTGTCTGGGAATATACATACGAACTGGAGGAAGATCCGGCAGACGGGCAGTACAGGCTGCTGTTTGATTACCGCAGAAAGAGTGACGGACAGACTGACAATACCAGCGATGAATTTCAGGCATATAGAGGTATTTATGACTCCATCCAGGCAGCGCAGGATGCAGGAGCGGAAAACGTAAAAGCGACATTGTTTGGAGAAGGCTATCGGGCTGTTTACAGTGGCGAGGGTATTGCGTTTAGTGTTTTTATTGGACCGGATAATGGTCAGCAGATAAAGAAATATTACCGTGTAAAGATAAAAGAACCGGATAAAGATGAGAAAGGTTCTGTGGAGCCGGATGATCTGAAAGCGCAGGATGGCTCAGCGATATCTTATACACGCTGGATATCGGGGCAGCAGGAGGGTACGCAAAATTATACGTATCAGTTAAAGAAACCACATCCGATCGAAGAACCCTATACCCTGCAGTTTGTCTACAGGAAAGGAGGCAGCCGGACGGAACCAGGCGAGGATGTCATGGCATTTCAGGGCAGATATGCTTCCTGTCAGGAAGCGCAGGCTGCGGGTGCGGCGAATATTAAAAATACGTTGTTTGCGGATGGTTATACAGCGGATTATAGCAAAGGGATTTCTTTCAGCATTTTTATTGGCCCGGACAGTGATGCAGACCAGAAGAAGTACTGCTTTATGGTGCGGACAGAAAGGTATGTAAACTCCGGCGCTTATGCGACATTTACAGGCGTTCTGACAGCAGACGGTACAGAAGTGCCTTCTTATATATTAACGCCGCAGCTCCATGATTCTTATGATGGG
>OFHA01001613.1_pt1 | contig 15036 bp, 7 predicted proteins | sample 1521891 | NCBI WGS metagenome assembly OFHA01 (sample SAMEA3504089, study PRJEB24116) | mouse gut metagenome | biome: mouse gut; feature: mouse-associated habitat; material: faeces | place: Denmark | collected 2011
AGTATATGAACCCGTTGTATTTTGCCGATACCGGCGATACCAGCGAGCGGCATTTACCGGAGGCAGGCGCAGGCGGCGGAGGGAACTATTTTGACTATGACGTCCCGCCGGAGGCCCTTGCAGATGAAAAATTTGCCGCCATGCTCGCGGAGGCCGAAAAGTATTTAGGCTATCCGTATGTATGGGGAGGCGCAAGCCCTTCCACTTCCTTTGACTGTTCCGGCTATGTTTCCTGGGTAGTCAACCATTGCGGCGTGGGCTGGAACTTCGGACGGCTTACCGCAGACGGGCTTTTAGGCGTGTGCACGCCTGTATCAAGCGCGGATGCAAGGCCCGGCGACCTGATATTCTTCCAGGGCACCTACAATACCAGCGGCGCAAGCCATGTGGGAATCTATGTGGGCAACGGGATGATGATCCACTGCGGGGACCCGATCTCCTACGCAAATATCAACACAAGCTACTGGCAGCAGCATTTTTATACATTCGGGCGTCTGCCCTGACAGATTGGTGTCCAGTGACAATTAAGTTTGATAATTTTGCAATAAAGATTGATAATTTACAACTTTGTTTGATAAAAACGGCTTCACAAAGGAATTAACAATTATGATTGATAAAACTCAAAGAAAATGACAATTAAAGTTGATAAAAACGGAGATTTCGTGGCACTTAAAGGAGCATGGTTCTTATTATGCTTCTTTGCTTTTCTGCAACATGGCTTCGTGATATTAAGTTTTGGAGTAAATTATCAAACTTAATTGTAATTATGGAGCTTATTATTATCCAACTTTTTTGTAAAAAGACAGATGGGAGGATGATATGGCGCAAATACAATACCAGTTTAATAAAAACGATGAATATTTCACGCCTGCATATGCGGTTTACCCAATCGTGAAGCGGCTGAAATCGGGTTCGAGGGTGTGGTGCCCGTTTGACACAAAGGACAGTGAGTTTGTCAGAGTGCTTGTCCGGCATGGGTTCCAGGTGGTTTACGGGCATATCCGGACAGGTCAGGATTTCTTCCAGTCCTATGTCCCGGAATGTGATTATATTGTCAGCAACCCGCCTTACAGCTTAAAAAATGAAGTATTGAAGCGGCTGTATGAAATTGGCAGGCCGTTTGCCATGCTGATTAATTTTCAGGGGATATTTGACAGCCGGGAACGCTTTCAGATGTTCAAAGAACATAAGGTGGAAATGCTCTGGCTAAGTCCACGGGTGAACTATATGACGGAGGGCAAGGATTCCCTCCAGGGTGTGCCGCTCCAAAGCGGCTATATTTGCAGTGGGATTTGTAAAAAGCAACTAGAATTTGAATACTTGGTAAAACAGTGAATTAGGCAGTGGAAGAAATGAGGTGGTGGATATGAATAAGAAGCTGCACCGTGTCCTGGATGAAATCCAGAAAACGGAGGAAAAGATTGCCGCATGGCAAGAGCATTTAGGGGCGCTTAACGTTCAAAAGGAAATGTTAGAGGATGCAGAGATTATAAAAAGCGTCCGCTCCATGCGTCTTGGAAGCCGGGAGTTATTGTCTGTCCTGGAGGGCGTACAGAACGGGACGGTCATACTTTCAGAGAAGCCGGAAATGACGGAGGATTCCGGGAGCGCTGAAAGTATGGAGCCGGAGAGCCGGGCAGAACCGACGGAAAGCTCGGAGGAAACAGCAGAAAATCAGGCAGAAACAGATGAAAACATAGCAGGGGGATTCTCTGCAGAGCAGGGATTGCCGGAGGGTACGGCAATGGAAAGGAAGGATTTTGACAATGAAAACGAAAATTAGAAAATATCTGATGGTGGTTACGATGGTTGCGGGGATGCTGTTCTCTGTGGCCATGCCTGCATTTGCCTACACAGGCGGTGCGGGGCAGGCGGATACGGAGACAGGCACAGGAACCGTCACCGGGAATATCAGCGTGGAAACAGAAGATACCGAAGATGCGCCTATTACCGAGGAGCCGTCAGACACGGAAAGTGCAGAGGCGGAAGAATCACAGGGCAGGGTGCAGGGGACGCCCTTCTCTGTGCCTGGGAATGGGCAGTTGGTGGATGATATGGAAGATGATGAAAGTAAGCAGTTTTTAACCATCCAGACAAAGAACGGGAATACCTTTTTCATGGTATTAGACCGCTCTAATAATACGGAGAATGTCTATATGCTGTCCATGATTGATGAAGATGACCTGGCAGAGTTTATCGGGGAAACAGAAGAAAAGCCGGAAGCAGAGCAGCCTTCCGTAGTTATCCCGGAGACAGAAAAACCATCTGTGCCGGATGAACTGGACACAGAGGAAGAGCCGGAAGAAAAGAAAGGCGGCATGAATACGGGGGCTTTGCTTGCAGTGACCGTGCTTTTGGCTGGCGGCATCGGCGGCTTTTATTATTTTAAAGTGCTGAAACCGGGGCAGGATGAGGACGAAGCAGATGGAGAAGATCTGGAATTTTACGACGGCGGCGCATACATCAATGAGGATCAGGATTGTTCTGATGATGAAGGGGAGGATGAATAATGTTTTTAGTGATTGCAGAGAAACCGAGCGTATCCCAGGCATTGGCGAAAGTCCTTTCTGCCGGGGAGCTTGAAGATGGTTATTTAGCAGGAAAGGACTGTATTGTAAGCTGGTGCCTGGGGCATCTGGCAGAGTATGTTTCCCCGGAATTTTATGATTCCAGATATGAAAAATGGGAGTTTGCAGACCTCCCCATTGTGCCGGAGAGGTGGGAATTATCCGTTGCAAAAGATAAGAAAAAGCAGTTTGCCGTCCTGAAAAAGCTGCTGAACCGGAATGACCTGGATTATGTAGTCAATGCCTGTGACGCAGGCCGGGAAGGGGAGCTGATCTTCAAGCGTGTCTATGACCTGTCGGGCAGCAAAATCCCGGTAAAACGTCTGTGGATCAGCTCAATGGAGGACACTGCAATTCAGGAAGGTTTTTCCAGTCTGAAAGATGGAAAAGAATATGAAAACCTTTGTGAAGCATCCGTATGCAGGGCAAAGGCGGACTGGCTGATTGGGATGAACGCAACCAGGGCGTTTACCACAAAATATTATAAACGGCTGGCGGTGGGGCGTGTCCAGACTCCGACACTGGCAATGTTAGTGGAACGGCAGGAGGCTATCGACGGTTTTGTGAAGGAAGCCTATTACAAAGTGGCGATTGAGGGGGACGGGATTCATGCCGTATCGGAAAATATCAAAGACGAAGCGGAAAGCATTGCCCTTGCTGAAACATGCAATGGGAAACCTGCAGTCATTTCCAAGGCAGAGAAAATCCGTAAAAAGAACCTGCCGCCGAAGCTCTATGACCTCACCACGCTGCAGAGGGAAGCGAACCGTTTCTTTGGATATACGGCGCAGGAAACGCTGCGGGATCTGCAGGAACTGTATGAAGCAAGGTTAGTGACCTATCCCCGGACAGACAGCCAGTATATTACGGCCGACATGGAGCAGACCGCTTTGGAATTGTTGGAACTGTTGCCGGAGCTGCTGCCTTTCTTAAAGGGAGAATCTATCGGAAAGGATGTAGGGCGCATTATTAACAATGATAAAGTTTCCGACCATCATGCCCTGTTGCCGACAAAAGAAGCGTTAGAACAGGATTTTGAGGAACTATCGGAGCGGCAGCGTAATATCTTCCTCCTGATCGGGCAGCGTCTGGCGCAGGCTGTATCCGAAGAATGCATTTATGAGGAAACAGCAGTTACGGTGCAGTGTGAGGGGCATGAATTTTCCGCAAAAGGGAAAGCCATTATCCAGCCTGGATTTAAGGGGATTGGGGATGCTTTCCGTAATGCCGTGCAGAAAGGGAAATCACAGGATAAAAACAGTGCAGATGATTCGGTTTCTATTCCAGAAGGACTGCATGAGGGAATGGAGATGGCAAAAGTCCGGGCCGAAAGCAGCAGGCACTACACAGTTCCACCGAGAGCATACAGTGAGGACACTTTACTGGCAGCGATGGAGCGGGCAGGGAATCAGGATTTTGAGGTAGGCACGGAGAAAAAGGGGCTTGGCACTCCCGCAACCAGGGCGTCCATCCTGGAAAAGCTGGTTTCCTCCGGCTATGCAAAACGGAACGGGAGGCAGATCCTCCCGACTGCAGACGGAAAGGAACTGATTGCGGTACTGCCGGATTACCTGAAATCCTCCGCTATGACTGCGGAATGGGAGAATAAGCTGCTTCTGATGGAGAAAGGGCAGATAGACAGCCGTAAGTTCCTGCAGGAGATTACAGACCTGATTGATACGATGTTAGAAGGGTGCTGCTCCATATCCGGGGAAGAACAGAACCGCTTCCGCCAGAGGGAAAGCATTGGAGACTGCCCGGTATGCGGAGATCCTGTGTACGAGGGGAAGAAGAATTTTTACTGCAGCAGCCGGGAATGTTCTTTCTCCTTATGGAAAGAGAACCGCTATCTTTCCAGTATGAAAAAGCTGGTGGATAAGGGGATGGCGGTGGATTTGCTGGAGAAAGGGCGTACCCATGTGAAGGATCTCTATTCACAGAAAACAGGGAGAACCTTTGCGGCAGATCTGTTGATGGATGTGGAGGATGGATGTGCTAATTTCAGCCTGGAATTTCCGAAGAAAAAGGGCAAAGGGAAAGGCATGGGAAAACAGAAATAAGAACAGATACTGTCCTGTCTGGCAGAGTGATTTTCTGCCAGATACAAAGGACAGGATTTGATACGGAGGTTTTATATGGCAATGATAAATGAGATCCGTGGGCTTGCGGAGTATGAGGCGAAAGCTGTTACCAGCTCCCCGCGGGACTGGATGAAGTATCTGGATACAGCGGCGAAGTTATACCGCTATTCTTTTCCAGATACGCTTTTGATCCATGCACAGCGTCCGGATGCGACCGCCTGTGCATCGCTGGAGCTGTGGAATGAGAAGATGAACCGGTGGGTGAACCGTGGGGCAAAGGGGATTGCGCTGATTGATGATACCGGGCCGAGGCGGAGGCTTAAGTATGTATTCGATATTTCTGATACCCATATGGTACGTGGCGGGAGGACGCCGAACCTGTGGAGGATTGAGGACGCACAGAAGGAAGCTATGCTTGACCATCTGGCAGACGCTTACGGGCTGGCTGAGGGTGACACGGCAGATCTGTCCGTTGCGCTGTCCGCCATTGCTTACCAGTTGACGGGGGAAAATCTGGAGGAAGCAATGGACGGCCTTCTGTATGAAACGGAAGGGACATTTTTAGAGGGGCTGGACGAGGATACAGTCCGGGTGGAGTTCCGGAGGCTCCTGATGGACAGCGCTTTTTATACGTTGGCTGTCCGCTGCGGCCTTGACCCGATGGAGTACCTGGAGGAAGAAGATTTTTCCGGGATCACCGATTATAATGCGCTGCCTGTCCTTACATTCCTGGGGAATGCCGTAAGCCAGCTTGTAGAGCCTGTCCTTGTGGACATTGGACGGACGGTGCGGAGGATTCTGATAGAAGAATCTCAGAAAGCAGTTGCAAAACAGAATGGAATCGGTTATAATGAATTTAATACTTTAAAGCGTGAAAGCGATAACAGAGAAGGAGGAAATGAGCATGGAACTGACTTACCACCGCAAAGGAGATTACCTGTTCCCGAACCTGACGATAGGGGAACCGAAGGTGACCATCGGGAAGTACGGGATGCTTCGCCGGACATACCTGAAAGAGAACCGGAAGGGATGGTATCAGAGCATGATGCTGTCGGGGAAACTGGACAAACATCTGATGGAGATCGAGAAGGCAGCGACGGAGAGGATGGAAACCCTGATGAAAGGGCTGCTTCTGAAATACCCGGCCCCGGACAAGGAGAAAGACCAGATGGCGTGGGTGGCGCATATGAATGGACTGACGGCAATGGCGGAAGAGAGCATCTTGAAGGAATTGGTATACAGTTAAATGAGGAAACAACAGAACAGGATTTGAGTGAAGCAGAGGAAATAGAAGCCTCTGCTTTATCTTTGCCCGATTTTCCCACTGCCAGGCAGCAGAAACGGAAAATTGAAGAACGGATGCAGGCGCTGTATGCCGGGGAGGTTTCGATTCCTGCAGATGTGATAGATGAAGTCCTGAGAAACGGCGGAAATAAGAATGGGAGCCAGCTACGCATTATTTATAATTTTATGGCTGACCAGGAGCCGGAAGAATACACAGAATTTGTCCGCAGGGAATACGGCAGGGGCGGTATCGGCCTGACAATCGGCGGTACGGAGTATTCTGTCTGGTATGACGAGCTGGGGATGCAGATTGCCGTAGGCCATACGGTAACAGACCGGATTCTGGATAAGGCATTTTTATCCTGGGAAGATGTGAGCGGGCGTATCCATCAGTTACTGAAACAGGGGGAATATGCGCCGCAGGTGGTGCTGGATGCCGCAAGGGATAATGCCCTGGAAGAACATGCGAATGTATTGGCCTATATGGAACGAGACATGGCAGATGGCGTTGCCGAGCTTGTATTTGAAAATATGGAAGCCTTTCAGGGAGGATTTCCTGACCGGGTGGAGCGCTTAAAAGAGTTATTGGCGCAGCCAGAATACCTTTTGGAATTAAATGAATGCCTGGCGGGGCTGGCAGAGGCATATTCTGTGGATAAGGAAATCATGAGGTTCCATTTTTACCGCCCGGACAAGGTGTGTGGAAGGTTTGAGAAATTTGCAAGAGAAGCCGTGCCTTTTCAGGCGAGGGAAGGCTTTGCATGGGAGGAACACCCTGTTTTCATTACGGAGGATGAGATTGATGCATTTTTACAGGGCGGCGGCGCATACCCTGACGGGCGGCTGACTACCTATGCGTTTTTTATCCAGGATAAGACGGATAAAGAAAAAACGGATTTTATCAAAGAAAGATATGGGATAGGCGGATGCAGCCATGCGCTGTCCGGTGCGGACAATTCCCATGCAGATTATAGTGGGAAAGGGTTAAAACTTGCGAGAGGTTCTTTCTCAAATCCAGATGTAGAAATCCTGCTGAAATGGCCGAAGGTGGCAAAACGGGTTGCCGCATTGATTGAGAATGGCAATTATCTGAAGCCGTCTGATTATTCCAGAATGCCCGTTTATGAACGGGAGCGGATGGCGGGCAGGGTCATCTATTTTTATTACCATATGCCAGATGAGATCGTGCGCCCGTTTACAGATAATTTCCTGCATGAGGAAGCACGGAAGGAAGTGCCGCTTTTATTGGAGAATCCCGATACGGCAGAGCAGCTTTTATCAGATATGGACGATGCCTTTGCCACACTGCCGCTGGATTTTGAAGGTTATGAGGAAAAGGCGCAGATACTGACGGACGTTCACGGTTATGTAGAGGGGACATATACGATTTTCCCGGAGAGGAAAAAAGAAGAAGCCCAGATAGAAAATGGCGGGCAGCTATCCCTGTTTGGTTTTATGGGAGGCCCTGAACCAGAACTAAATCCGGAACCTGCAAAGCCGAAAAAACAGGAGAGTGCAGAATCTAAGAAAAAAGAGCCGGAAGCCCGGGAAGAGAAAGAGGACGTAGCAGAGCCGCAGAAATTATACAGCCGCATGGCTGGCCAGTTTATTTATCTTGAAAAGAACCATCTATATCAAGTCGAACGGACAAATGATTATGATGTATACCTGATTGACATGGAGAACCGTGCTATTGCCGGGCGGGTAGTTCCGCAGAAACAGTATGACCAGTTGCTTGCGGAAAATCCGCTAAACGGCCACCTGAGAGCAGGAAACAGTCCATTGCAGAAAGATTCCCGGTGTATTTATAAGGAATGCCTGTATACTGCCCTTGCGGTAATCAAAAGCAGTGCAGTTTATGATGTGATCCGTTCCAGGGACGTAGATGAAGATATGGCATATGATATTGTCCAGGAAGAATTGGACAATCTGATGGTGCGAAACAGGGAAACATCGCCTGTGATGGCACAAGCCTATGATAATTGGGACAATTTCCGGGACTGGATGACAGAAGATATTTTCCAAAGGACATACCAGGATTACCTTGTGGACGGCCGGGATGCCATTGCCTTGCATGAAAATGACCCGGAAGCGCCAGAGTGGGCAACAGGCATAACGGTGGATGCAGAAATACAGGAGATTGCGGCATTTCCGGAGGAAGCAGTGGGAAATGTGCAGGAAGCGGAAACGATACCAGAAGCGGGGATTGCAGAAACGGCAGAGGAAGTAAAACCCGCAGAACCAGTCCGGCTACAAGCGGAGTCACCCATATTTGAATATAATGGTTTCCATTTTGAAGCAGCCGGAAATCTGCAGAAAAACCTTGACATATATGGCATTATGAAGGATGCAGTGTCAAATAATGAGCTTGGGATGGCTGACTATGGGGAGGGGAAACGTCCTTATACCCACAGCAGTTTTTATGAGGCAAGCCCTGTTAAAACAGCGGATATTTTCCGGTGCGTGGAAACAGGGAAAAATTACCTTCCTGGGGAGCATGAGCTGTTTGAATATGTGGGGGAATTCCTTCCTTATATACAGCAGGAGGCAGAGATTGGAGAGCTTGAAACACCGGGGGAAGCGGAAAGCACATTGCAGCCGGGAGGGCCAACGGGAGAGCTGGAAACTGCAGAATCTGGTTTAGAAGAGCCGGGATTGGGCGGACAGATGGCAGAGGAAACAGAGATACCGCAGGATGAGCCGGATATTATGGATTCGGAACCATTGCAGGAGGGACTGGATTCTGAGGAATATGACCTGATTGAAAACAGGCTGTTTCTGGCAATGGAGGAAGCAGACGTATATCTGGATGATTTTTCGCCAGAGCAGGTGGATGTCATCTATGAAGCTGCGGAGAAGGGCTTAAACCTTGTGCCAATGTTGAACCCGGATTTTCCTCCGGAGCAGATGCAGTTGATCGCTGATGTGATGGAGCGGATGGCCGTTAATGAGCAGGTGGCGTTTGGAAATGAGATCAGTCCCCTGACAAACCATGTGATGGACCCGGAAGAGATCAACCATATCCGCAAAGACCGCAGGCTCCCGTTAGAGCCTGTTGACATAGATACGATTGATGGAACCGGGCAGATTAGCAGCGGCAGTACCAGGCAGACTTCCGGGCAGGCAGGAAGGGAAAACAGGGCAGGAGAGCCGACACCGGGACTGGAACACAGGGAAAAATAAATTTTCGTATCATAGATGATGATTTAGGCGCAGGAGGCCCGAAGCAGAAATTTCATGCCAATATGGATGCAATCCGCCTTTTGAAAACGCTGGAATATGAAAACCGCCTTGCCACGCCGGAAGAACAGAAAACCTTATCAAGGTTTGTTGGATGGGGCGGCATCCCGGCAGCCTTTGACGATAAGAATGAAACGTGGGCAACAGAATATGCAGAACTGAAAGCCATATTAACGTCAGAGGAATACCGGGAGGCAAGGGCATCCACCCTAAATGCGTTTTATACTTCCCCTACGGTAATCAAAGCGATGTATGAAGCCCTGGGGAACATGGGCTTACAGCAGGGGAATGTGCTGGAGCCGTCCTGCGCCATCGGGAATTTCATGGGGCTTGTGCCGGAGTCTATGGACGGCTTGAAGATGTACGGCGTGGAGCTTGACAGCATTTCCGGGAAGATAGCGAAGCAGCTTTACCAGAAAAATAATATTTCTGTGCAGGGATTTGAAACGACACAGTACCCGGACAGCTTTTTTGACTGCGTGATTGGCAACGTGCCTTTCGGCGCTTATAAAGTGGCCGACCGAAGGTATGACCGACACAACTTTATGATACATGATTATTTTATAGCGAAATCTTTGGATTTGGTGCGTCCGGGCGGTGTGGTGGCGGTGGTGACATCCAGCGGCACGATGGACAAGCAGAGTGCATCCGTGCGCCAGTACATAGCCAACCGTGCGGATCTGCTTGGGGCAATCCGCCTGCCAAACAATGCATTCCAGAGGAATGCCGGGACAAGCGTAGTGGCGGATATTTTATTTTTTCAGAAGCGTGACAGGGCATCCTTAGAGCAGCCGGATTGGGTGGAGCTTGGCACGACGCCGGAGGGATATACAGTCAATTCCTATTTTGCAAACCATCCGGAGATGGTGCTTGGGGAGTTTACTACGGAAAGCACACAGTATGGCAAGCAGGAAACCACGGTGAAGCCGATAGCGGGCGCTGTTCTTTCGGAGCAGTTGAAGGAGGCAGTGAAGCATATCCAGGGGACGATTACGGAGATGGATTTAGAAGATTCGGAATTAGAGGAAATGGTGACCTCCATTCCTGCAGACCCGTCCGTGAAGAATTTCAGCTTTGCCAATGTGGATGGGAAAGTGTATTACCGGGAAAATTCGATCATGAACCGGATGGAGCTGCCAGCCATGACGACAGAGCGTGTGCTTGGGATGATTGAACTTCGGAATCTGACGCAGGAGCTTTTGCAGTGCCAGATGGAGGACGGCAGTGATGCGGAAGTTGCCGTGCTGCAGCAGAAATTAAATATGCAGTATGACCGCTTTACCGCACAGTACGGTTTAATCAGCAGTAACGCCAACCGCAGGGCATTTTCCCAGGACAGCAGTTATTGTCTGTTGTCATCTTTAGAGCTGGTGGATGAAGAAGGGAAACTGAAACGGAAAGCGGATATTTTCACGAAACGTACCATCCGGAAAGCGGTGCCTGTGACAAGTGTGGATACCGCCAGTGAAGCGCTTGCTGTTTCCATCGGGGAGCGGGCAAAGGTGGACGTTCCGTTTATGGCAGGGTTATCCGGAAAGACAGAGTCCGAAGTTACGGAGGAACTGGCGGGGGTGATCTTTAAAAATCCCCTGACAGACCAGTGGGAGGCATCGGATGAATATTTATCCGGCAATGTCCGGGAGAAGCTGGAGATTGCAAAGCAGTTTGCGGGGAACCATCCGGAATATGAAATTAATGTGCAGGCACTCACACGGGTGCAGCCGAAAGACCTGGAGGCTTCGGAGATTGAAGTGCGGCTTGGCGCAACCTGGGTAGATCCGGCTTATATTACGGAGTTCATGGGGGAACTGTTCCATACGCCAAAACATTTATTAGGGAACCAGATTGACGTGAAATATGCGAAAGTCAACGGCCAGTGGAACATCTCCGGGAAAAATGCGGATGCTTATGGAAATTCGCTTGTAACTTCCACTTACGGGACACAGAGGGCAAATGCGTACCGTTTGCTGGAGGATGCGTTGAACCTGCGTGATACTAAAATATTTGATAAGGTCGTGGAGGATGGCAAGGAGAAACGTGTCCTGAATAAAAAGGAAACCATGATCGCACAGCAGAAGCAGGAGATGATAAAGGAAGCCTTTAAGGAATGGATTTTCCGGGATATTGACCGGAGGGAGGACTTGTGCAGGAAATACAACGATTTATTTAACAGCGTCCGTCCCCGTGAATACGACGGGAGCCATATCCAGTTCGTGGGCATGACACCGGAGATTACCCTAATGCCCCATCAGAAAAATGCAGTGGCGCACATTTTATATGGAAACAATACACTGCTTGCACATTGCGTAGGGGCTGGAAAGACGTTTCAAATGATTGCTGCCGGGATGGAGAGCAGGCGGCTTGGACTGGCACAGAAGAACCTCTATGTCGTGCCAAACCACTTAACAGAGCAGTGGGGCAGTGATTTCCTGCGCCTGTATCCAGGGGCAAATGTCTTGGTTGCAACGAAAAAGGATTTTGAGCCTGCCAACCGAAAGAAGTTCTGTTCCCGTATCGCAACAGGGGAGTACGATGCCATCATTATCGGGCACAGCCAGTTTGAGCGTATCCCACTTTCCAGGGAACGGCAGATCGCAGCCATAGAGCGGCAGATGAATGACATCACGACGGCGATTGGAGAACTGGCAGAGGAAGAAGGGACACGCTACACCATTAAACAGATGGAAAAGACGAGGAAAACGCTGGAAACAAGGCTTGCAAAGCTCAATGACCAGAGCCGGAAGGATGACGTGGTGACATTTGAGCAGCTAGGTGTGGACAGGCTGTTCGTAGACGAGAGCCACAACTATAAAAATATGTTCTTATACACAAAGATGCGGAATGTTGCCGGGATTTCACAGACAGACGCACAGAAAAGCTCCGATATGTTTATGAAGTGTCAGTACCTGGACGAACTTACCGGAGGGAAAGGCGTTACTTTTGCAACTGGAACTCCCGTGTCGAATAGTATGGTAGAGCTATACACTATCATGCGTTATTTACAATATGATACAATCCAGAAGATGGGCCTGGGGCATTTTGATTCCTGGGCGGCGGCTTTTGGCGAGACAGTGACAAGTATAGAGCTTGCGCCGGAAGGCACAGGATACCGGGCAAAGACAAGGTTTGCCCGGTTTTATAATCTCCCGGAACTGATTGCATTGTTTAAAGAGAGTGCCGATATTCAGACGGCAGATATGCTTGACCTCCCGGTTCCCGAAGCGGAATATATCAATGAGGTGCTGAAACCGAGTGAGGAACAGCAGGAACTGGTCAGCTCCTTTGCAGAGCGGGCAGAGATTGTCCGTGCCGGGAACATAGACCCGTCATGTGACAACATGTTGAAGATTACCAACGATGGAAGGAAATGTGCCCTGGATCAGCGCCTGATCAATGACATGCTTCCGGATGCGGAGGAGAGCAAGGTCAATCGCTGCGTGAATAATGCGTTTGATATTTGGGAAAAGACTTCTGCAGACAAGGGCACACAATTAATTTTTTGCGACCTGTCCACACCGAAAAACGACGGCATGTTCAATGTCTATGACGATGTGAGGGAGAAGCTGGTGGCGAAGGGAATCCCCAGGGAGGAAGTGGCGTTTATCCATGAAGCCGGGACGGAAACAAAAAAAGCGGAATTATTTTCAAAGGTGCGTTCTGGGCAGGTGCGCATCCTGCTTGGCTCTACGCCGAAGTTAGGTGCAGGGACAAATATCCAGGATAGGCTTGTTGCCTTACATCATCTGGATGCGCCTTGGAAACCGGCCGATTTGGAGCAGCAGGAGGGCCGTATCCTTCGTCAGGGGAACCAGAATGACAAGGTGCAGATTTACCGTTACGTTACCGAAAATACATTCGATAGCTACATGTGGCAGATTTTGGAGAACAAGCAGAAATTCATCAGCCAGATCATGACGAGCAAATCACCGGTGCGGGCCTGTGAGGACGTGGACGATACGGCGTTAAGCTATGCGGAGATCAAAGCCCTGGCTACGGGCAATCCCCATATCAAAGAGAAGATGGATCTCGACATCCAGGTAAGCAAGCTGAAGCTTTTGAAGGCAAACCATACAAGCCAGAAGTACCGCCTAGAAACAGAGATTGCAAGGAATTACCCGGTGAAGATCACGGCATTAAAGGAGCGGATTGCAGGCTTAAAGGCGGATGCGGAGGCGGTAAAGCCTGTCCTTGAAAAAGAGAAGGAAAAAGACGATTTCTCCATGATTATTGGTGGAAAAATTTACACTGACCGGAAAGAAGCGGGCACAGCGGTCATTGCTGCCTGTGCCGGATTGAAAGCGGTGAAAACAGCCGGACAGATCGGGGAATTCCACGGTTTTGCTTTGTCTGCGAATTTCGACAGCTTTAATCAGACCTTTCAGTTGACGATTAAGCGACAGTGCAGCTACCAGATTGAAGTGGGGAAAGACCCGTTAGGGAATCTGCAGCGCATCAGCAACGCACTCTCCGGGATTGAGAAGAAGCTGGCGGAATCGGAACTGAAATTAGAAACTGTGCAACAGCAGCTTGCCACGGCAAAGGAGGAAGTGGAGAAGCCGTTTGCAAAAGAAGAGGAACTGGCGGAGAAGATGGAACGCCTGTCAGAATTAAATGCTTTGCTGAACATGGACGAGAAAGGGCCGTCGGAAGCGCTGGGCATGGAGGAAGAGGTGCCGGATGTGGCAGACTGTCCGAGGAAAGCCGTTAGCTATGCAGGCAGGGTGTCAGATGCTTCACGGATTGCGGATGGAGCGAGGAAGCCTTCCGTGCTTGGAAAGCTGAAAGAGGCAAAGGAGCGGCTTATGGGGAATCAAAGAAATGTCCAGAAGCCGGCAAAGAAAAAAGAACAGGAATTATAATTATAAGAGGGGAAGCCATACTGTCAATGGATGATGGGATGGCATTATTTATGTGGGTGGACGGGAAAGCTGCGGCAGGTTTTTCTGTCTGCCCATTTTATTTATCTGCAAAGTGTTTTGCAGGGCAGGATGGAGTCTGCCAGCGAAAGCATAAAATAAGCCGGATTTGCCGGACATCTATTTTTTGTATTTTGGGGATGACTCTGTGGCATATGCCGGAAAAGAATGGAGGGAATTTATAATTTATGGCCGGAAAACGGGAAGAACAGTTAAAAGAGATTACAGAACGGCTGGAACAGGGCATAAAGGATCTGTTTACTTCGGAAAAATATACGGAGTATCTGAAAACCATGTCGCAGTTCCACAATTATAGTTTTAACAATACGCTTTTGATAGCCATGCAAAAGCCGGAGTCAACATTGGTTGCAGGCTTAGGCACTTGGAACAAGAAATTCAATCGGCGGGTGAAGCGTGGGGAGAAAGGGATCAAGATCATTGCCCCTGCGCCAATCAAGGAAAAAGAGGAAATAGAGAAATTTGACCCGGAAACGAATGAACCAGTCCTGCGCCCGGACGGACAGCCGGAAACGGAGGAAGTGGAGCATATCATCCCACGGTTCCGTGTGGCAACGGTATTTGACATTTCACAGACTTACGGCGACCCACTTCCTGAGCTGGACACACCGGAGCTGAGGGGGAGTGTGGAGAACTTTGAAATTTTCATGGAGGCGATTGGGATGGCGTCCCCGGCCTCTATGCGTTATGCGGAGATTGAAGGGGATGCAAAAGGATATTACAGCAATGCCAATAAAGAAATCGTAATCCAGGAAGGCATGAGCGAAAAGCAGACCATGAAAACCGCCGTCCATGAAGTGACCCATGCCATGTGCCATGACCGGGATGTGATGGAGGAGCTTGGGGAGAAGAAAAACCAGATGACGAGGGAGGTGGAAGCGTTATACTCAGCATTCCATAATGCTAATCATTTATAGGAATGCTGAGTAA
>OFHA01001614.1_pt1 | contig 15034 bp, 13 predicted proteins | sample 1521891 | NCBI WGS metagenome assembly OFHA01 (sample SAMEA3504089, study PRJEB24116) | mouse gut metagenome | biome: mouse gut; feature: mouse-associated habitat; material: faeces | place: Denmark | collected 2011
GGAAAATCCCACGCAGAGTTTATATGCGACAACGTGTCGCTGCACTGTCAAAGGGGGCCAGCCTTGCCCCGCAGGAAATCAAAATGCTTTTCGCTGTCTTGCCGCTGGCTAATTTGTATTTCTTATACTGCTTGACCGCAAAGCAGTCCGGCTTTCGCTTTTCCAGCCCGGAAAACATATAGTCCACAGCGTTCATAAAATCCTCGTCATCTTCTTTTACTTCCATCCCGGAAATCATATCCACTAAAGTGTTCATGTTCCGATCCTCGGCGGGGCCCTCAAAAATGATATAGGCGATTAAGGCGCAGTAGAGCAAAGTCTCTGATTTTGTCCAGAAGGGGTCGCCCTCCTTGCCTTCGCCCTTGGTGTTGGAAATGAGGGCATCCACAAACTTCAGGATGTCGGCCTCGTTTCGGATATAGGCCAGCGGGTTATAGTGCATGGACTTGGAAAAGTCGATGGAATTAAAAACCTTAACTTTATATCCCTTTTTCTTTTGGAGAAAACAGCCCACCTGGGACAGCACCCCGCCCTTGGGATCGACCACCACGAAAGAGGAATGAGCCTGTAAAAGCTGGGGTGTGAGCCAAAAGCGGGTTTTTCCCGAGCCGGAGGAGCCGATGACACAGCAATTTAAGTTCCGGGCGTTGGCCGGGATTTTGGGCCGGGTATTCATGGTGAGAAACTCCGTCCCGGTAAGAATGACATTATTTTCAAACTTCGGATCGGCAAAAGGGGCTATATCTTTTGGCCCGCCCCAACGGGCCGATCCGTATTCTTCATCCCGCCGAAATTTCTTTGCGTTCTTGCTTTTCACATAGATCAGCAGGCGAAAGCCCGCCGCCCCTACAATACCAATGAGCCAGTCAAAGGGATGGATCCCCGGGGCGAAATCGGCAAAGGCCGGGCCGATGGTTAAGCCCAGCCCCATGAGCTTATGGGCGAAGTCCGCCCCCGCCGCCAGACGGTAGGCCGTCCCCATTTTCAGACAGGCCCACAAAATGAACAGATACGGGATGTTGGGAATGAGATATTTCTTGATCTTATCGTTCTTCACGAACCACCTCCTTTGCCCGTTCTTTCGTTTTGGGCTTTTCCTTGGCAAGCTGATCCGCCGCCCGCTTGAGCTGTTCCCGGATGGGGATGCGGCTGGATTTTGATTTTCCAAGCAGTTTCCGGGAATAGCTTTCAAAACAGGCGGTGATGGCGTCCGCCTGCCCAGCTTTGAAAAACAGCAGGTATTTGTCCGGCCCGGTCTGGTAAAACGCATAATCCACATTGAAACGGCGGGCCATGCGGTCAAAGAGCTTGGGGGACTCTACCTCGATGCTGTTTACATTTTCCCCGTGCCCCATGAGCTTTTTTACGCTCTGCCTGCCGTGGGGCCGCTGGGCCGCCCTATGCCGTTTGGCAATCTGGCGGCCCGCCGCCTGGAGCACATAAGCCAGCCCCCGGGCCGTCAGTTTTCCGGCCCGGACGGAAATCGCTATGGAGCTCCGGGAAATTTCTTCGTCAATCAGTTACATCGCCTCCTTTCTTGGGCCGCCTTGGGACAAAGTGTCTCGAAGCGCCTTGTCAGCGTTCCTCCCGGCCTTTTTCAGTCAGCCGCCGGAATCCCTCTTTTGAGGAACCGTCAATCACCTCCTTATAGGCGGCCATCTGTTCCCGGATGGAAAGCTGGGGAAAAGAAAAAACCTTGTGCCCGGCGGGAATGTCCTTGGTATCGTGATAATATTCCTTGAAATCGCCGCTGGTCTGGACGATATAGCCGCCCGGGGCAAAGTGGCCGCCCTCGTTGATCGAAACATCCCGCCCGTATGCCCCATAATCAAAATAATCTTTCAGTTCTGCCGGGATGGGCAAGTCATCGGCCCAGTAACGGCCCAAGTCCTCCTCCGTTTCAATATCCGGGTAAAACTCAAAGCAGTCCAGATTTTGCGCCAGGTTGATAATGTCCGCCACGCTGGAAGTATGGGTGCCGATGTTCAGGGCGGCCTCAAATTTTTCCAGTTCGTCTTGATCCAGTTCCGAGAGCAGGCAGGCAAGGTGGTTTAATTCGTCCAGATTTTCATACTCGCCAAGGTAGTCATAGAGCCCCAGCACATCGCCGTCAAAGCTGGTAATGAAAAATTCCTCGTACCGTATGCCGTCCACCCCGATATGTTTTAACAGGGCCTGCACCTCCTGGGGGCTGGTGGGGAATTTCAGCGTTTCCGCCTGACAGCCTTGTCAGTTCTGCGGAGATTTTCTCATATCTCTGCCGCTTATCTGCATCCATTCCGGTACTCCTCCTCCATTCCTGTACGGTCTTATATCTTCTCTTCAAACAGGTTATTGTCTGTCGTCCGTCCATGCCGGTCCGCTTTCCCATTAACCTCCGGGAACCTCTGCGCAGGTTTATTTTAAATGCCCCTTGTATTTCCTATTATAACCGTCTACAATGGAAAATATATGGAGAAATGTTGCTTCACCATTCAAATATGTAGCGAATCCGTTCCGGGGAATGCAAAGCCCCTGTGATACTCGCCCCGCCACTCACCTCAAAAGGAGCCCGAACATGCAGGACTATATTTTTTCCAACGACTTTACCAGAAATATCGACGCCATGATCTACACTTGTGGCTATGAAAACTGCTCCCCCGGACACAGCTACGGCCCGGTGATGCGAAACGGCTATCTTGTCCATTATATCCTGGAAGGCTCCGGTATCTATAAGGCAAGGGGAAAGATTTTCCGCCTGAAAAAAGAAGATGCCTTCCTGATCTGCCCGGGAGAACTGATCTATTACAGGGCAGACGAAAAAACACCCTGGAGCTATACCTGGATCGGTATGCAGGGTGTAAAGGTAAAAAGCTATCTGGAGCGCACATCACTTCCGGAGAATCTTGTATTTCACTACGACCGGGACGATCGGATGCGCCTGTGCCATGAAAAAATGTTTGAGGCGGATAAACTCCCCAAAAACAGGGATCTGATGATGAACAGTATCATGTACGAATATCTGTTTCTTCTCACGCAAAGATTCCCGGGCAGGTCCGCCGCCTTTCCGGAAAAGAAAAATTCCTATGTGGAGGAAGCATTAAGCTATATCGAAAGTTCTTACTGCGATCCGATCACTGTGCAGGATATTGCGGATCATCTGATGCTGAACCGCTCTTACCTCCACAGGATCTTCAAAGCCGCCACCGGTATGTCCCTGCAGGGCTATCTGCTGGATTACCGTCTCAGGCAGGCATGCATCCTGCTGCGTACCACGGATCTTTCCGTCCGCGCTGTCGCTCATTCCGTCAGTTTTACGGATCCTCTGTATTTTTCCCGGCTCTTCCACCAGAAAAAAGGAATGAGCCCGAGCCGGTACCGTAAAACAGAAACTTCTACGCCCTCTTCTCCTCCTTCCTCTCCCCCACCATATCTTCCAGTTTTCTTCTGACATGGACATAAGCGGGAATCAAAAAGGCATCCGCAAAAATCCAGGCAAGAGGGCTGGCAAGGCAGGCACCGGTGTAGCCCAGCCAGGGCACCAGAAGAAGCCCGGCGAGGGCCCTTGCCACCATCTCGCATACGCCGGCAAGTACCGCAAAGGCGCTGAACCCCATACCCTGTATCATAAAACGAATGATATTGACAAAGGCCAGCGGAACATAGAAAGCGCTCATCGTAAGAAGCATCTGTCTTGCCCCTTCCATGATCTCGGCGCCGCCGTCATTTACAAACAGCGCGATAAAATAGTTGCCGAAGAAAAACAGGACCACAAAAGAAACCAGCGCATATCCTATCCCAAGCAGGCTGCAGGCGCGCAGTCCCTGTCCGAGTCTGTCCAGTTTTTTTGCTCCCACATTCTGTCCGCCGTAGGTTGCCATGGTGGAGCCCATCGCGTCAAAGGGAGAGCTGAAAAACAGGCTGACTCTGCTCGCCGCCGTAACGGACGCAACCGCCACGGAACCCAGAGAATTTACCGAGGTCTGCAGGATCACACCGCCGATCGCCGTGATGGAATACTGCAGCCCCATGGGTACACCCATGCTGCACAGAACCTTCATATGGCTAAAGTTCACCTTCCACTCCTCTTTTGAAATCTCCAGAATCTCAAATTTCTTTTTCATATAAAACAGGCACAAAACACCGGAAATTAACTGCGACACCACCGTCGCAATCGCTGCTCCTGCAATTCCCATGTTAAATACCAGGATACACAGAAGGTCCAGTCCGATATTCAGCACGGATGACAGCAGCAGAAACATAAGGGGCGTTCTCGAATCTCCCATGGAACGGATGATGCCAGACAACAGGTTATACAGATAAGAAGCCGGAATCCCCCAGAAAATAATCACAATATAAACAAAGGCATACTCAAAAATATCCTCCGGCGTATTCATCCAGGTCAGAATATTTCTGCAAAGCAGCACCACCGCCGCTGTCATAACGATAGAAAATATACCGGATAACCACATGCTGTTCGCGATAAACTGCCGCATGCTGGAATAATCCCTGGCTCCGAATTTATGTGCCACCGGTATCGCAAATCCGTTGCACACTCCCATGCAGAATCCTATGATCATAAAATTGACAGAGCCCGTAGAGCCTACGCCCGCAAGCGCCTCCAGCCCCAGAAACTGCCCCACGATAATCGTATCCACCACACTGTAAAACTGCTGGAACAGAAAACCGAACAAAAGGGGTGTCGCAAATCCCAGAATCAGCTTCATGGGAGAACCCGTCGTCATATCCTTTGTCAATACCGTACTCATCGAAAACGCCTCCGCCTTTTAACGAAATATTCTTCAGATTGTTTCACATATTAAAAAAGTATGTTACATTTACAACCTGAAATCAAATAAGAGTATAAACACATTCTCAGAAAAAGAACAGTACCATTTCTCACAAAAAAAGCAGGAACTGATCCCGCTTTCTTGTTATTTGTATCCAGTTTTGATCCGCCCGAAAATCTTTCCCTTATGAAAAGCATTTCATAAGCCGCTCCACTTCCTCCCGGGTTGCCAGATTCTCCGAAAAAGCGCTGGCGCTCCCCGCGCAAAGCCCCATCCGAAAGGCATAATCGTAGTCCTTTTTCTCCATCCAGCCAGCCAGAAAACCAGCCACCATGGAATCCCCTGCCCCCACTGCATTTACCAGGTTTCCCTTAGGAGGCGCAAGCATATGGACCGCGCCGTCTGCGTCCGCAAGCACCGCTCCCTGCGAAGCCATCGATACCAGCACGTTCCGGGCGCCTTCCTCCCGCAGCTTCTCCGCATAGGGGACCACTTCCTCCCTTGTTTTAAGCGCCACGCCGAAGAGCGCCCCCAACTCATGGATGTTGGGTTTGACCAGGAAGGGCTTATAACAAAGAACATTTTTCAACAGATCACCCGCGGCATCCACCACGGACAGCACCCCTCTTCCCGCCAGCCCCTTCAGCATATCGCCGTAGACGGAATCCGGCAGACATTTCGGAATACTGCCTGCAAGAACAAGCACATCCCCCGCCCCAAGCTGCTCCAGCTTTTTGCAGAGTTTCTCCAGAGAAGACGCATCGATATCCGGCCCTCTGCCGTTGATCTCCGTGCCGTCATAGTCCTTTAATTTCACATTGATGCGGGAGAGCCCTTTATCCAGCCTTACAAAATCCGCATAAAGCCCCTTATCCCGCACCTCTTTTTCGATCTGTACCCCTGTGAACCCTGCGGTAAAGCCGAGCGCCCTGCTCTCTATTCCCAGATTATGCAACACCATGGAAACATTAATTCCCTTACCGCCCGGAAAAATCCGCTCCGCACCGGTGCGGTTTGTCTTTCCCATCTCAAAACAACCATCCATCGAAACAATATAGTCCAGAGAAGGATTCAGCGTCACCGTACAAACCATATTCTTACTCACCACCTACAATTGCGACTTCGGAGTCGCCCTTCTGCGCCTGCTCAACCGCCGCACTCACCAGCTTGTAAAAGTTATTGCCGGAATGCGTTGCTCCGGTGACGGCATCCACCGCCTCAATATCCTGCGTTTCCAGCAGGCGGGTTCCGTACAGACGGGTATACTCATTGGGATAAGTTCCCGATACAGGTTTCATATTTTCCATATAAGCGTTATCCCACGCCTTAATAAAGCCGCTGGGATCTTTCGCATTGAACTCAATGGAAATAATCCTGTCATTTTTTACAAAGATACAGACATATTCCTTCCATCCGTGTTCATAGCCTTCCATCTCCGCCGTATAGTAACCGTTTTTCATCTCTTTTTTATTGCCGCAGCCCGCCAGACAAAGACACAAAAGCAGCGCGGACCATAATATGATCTTTTTCTTCCACATCTTCCGTCATCCTCCTTACGCATTCCTGATCCTTACATGAGATACCAGTTCCGTCAGCATCTGCGCCTGCTTTGTAAAGTCTTCACAGGCAGCGTTCGTCTGCCTTGCCGTATCCGCATTGTTCTCCGCAATCTGATCTACGGCCTCCAAATCCGATTTCACATCCTCCGCAGCCGCTTTCTGTTCCACGATAACCTGCTCCAGATTATCGGTGATCTCGGAAAACCGGGAAGTATTTTCAGCAATTTCAAGGAGGGATGCCTCCATGGCTCTTACCGCTTCCACACCCTTTTGTATCGTATCGGACGTATTTTTGATGATCTGCGTTGTCTGTGCGGAAGCGTTTGCGGACTGTACCGCCAGATCTCTCACTTCCTCCGCCACCACGGCAAAGCCTTTTCCATGCTCTCCGGCTCTCGCCGCTTCAATCGAAGCATTCAGGGACAACAGGTTTGTCTGCGCCGCGATTCCTTCGATCATGCCGCTGATCTGTTTGATCTGCTCCATGTTGGCGCTGATCTCATCCATATTGGCAATCAGCCCTGTCATCTCCTCATTACCCTGCGTCACTTTCGCGCTGGTCGCATCGGAGCATTCCTTCACCCGGTTTGCGCTGTCGATGATCGTCTCGATATTGGATACGATCCTGTTTGTACTTTCATTCAGACGGGTTACGGCTTCCATCTGATCGCCGGAATCCTGCTGCATCTGCCTTGTGTGGTCCGAAACCACATCCGTATTCCTGGCCACCTCGCTGGCGGTATCCCGCATCGCCTCCATATTGTGGTTCAGGGAGTCCGTGATCACCTCAAGCGCCTCCTTCAGCGCCGCGAAATCACCATTGTATTCCCCTGTTGTCTGCACCGTGTAATCGCCGCCGGAAAGTTCGCCCAGCACATATCTGATATTGGAAATATAACTGTTAAGCTGCTCCACGGTCTTTGCAAGAGCGGTGGTTAGCACCTCTATCTCATCCCCGGTCCCCGCTTTATTTACGGCGGATGCCAGATCACCCTCCGACAGGGCTTCGATTCGTCCCGTCGCCGCCCTCAAATGGTCCGTTAGTCCCGATACCATACGCGTGATCAGCGCCTGCCCGATCAAAAGGACAACCACCGCAAGCAAAACGCCGATCAGCGCCGCAGTGATGCCTCTTGCCTTAAATTCCTTCACCGGAACATCAATCACAAGAGACCACAGTGTCCCCGGTATGGGGGAATATGCCGCATAGTGGGGCATATTATGTAACGTGATCTTCTGCGTTCCCGTCTGCCCGCCGATCACCTTCTCATACATATCCCTGGTCTTTGCGTCCGGATACATCTCATAGACATTCATCTTCTTCGCAATATTCTCCATATCTTTATCGCCGACGATCTGCCCCTCCTCATTCACAATGTAGGCGGCGCCTGTCTCGCCAAGATTCATATTGCTGAGGACATCGTTCAGGATATCATACTTGTAGCTTCCCACCAGATAATATGCCGTCTCCTCCTCCGTTTTCAGAGGGATTCCCACCGCAAGCTGAATGATATTATCCTGCATCGCCGGTTCCCCGATCACAATATTTCCGGTCTCCTGCAAGAATTTATAATATTTCCGGTCTGACACATCGGCAGGGGCATTTCCATACCCCATATATTTACTGCCATCCGTATGGTAAATGCCGATCCATACAAATTCTACTTTATTAGCTTCTCCCGCCAGAAACGTCTCTATCTCCGAACCGTCCCCACCGGAGGACAGCATCTGTTTTATTTCCGTACTCTCGGAAAGCTGATAGATCCTCTCTGTCAGTAAATGGAGATTGGAACTTACATTCTGTGACGCGATCTTTACCATAGGCTCCATCGTATTGAGCATCGTATGGTCTGTGGTGTCAAAGCTGGCAGCCACCATAAAAGAAGTGATCAGACATACGATCACAATGGAAACCGCCATAACATAGCGTATGATTTTAGTCTTTATGCTTCCTTCCCTCATAAGTATTCAACCTTTCTGAACATAGATTTTCTCCTGCTTCAAAACAAACGCAGCATATTTATTTTATCATCTGAAAGACTGTTTTTCAATCCCGAAATTGCCCTTCTTGATGCATCGCAGAGCGTACCGCAATCACAAAAAATCAGACGGATCTTTCAGCCAAAAAGCCGGCAATCGTTAACTAAATGACATTGGCTGAGCAATTCTCCGTTTTTCCCGACTAAGAAACAGGACAACCGTAACTTCTTGTGTTCACGGCTGTCCTGTTTCTCATAGTATGGAGCATCCTGTCTATTTGTCTGTTTTATATGAAATCAAATTCCTCTGCCTGCACTTAAAATTTTCTTATGGAGTGGGCGATGGCTATGCCTCCCATTCCCAGCACGCCGACGCCTAAAATGGCGGCCAGTACCAGCCAGAAGCCTCTGTCCTCGCCTTCCTGGGCATTCTCATAGGTACCGGTGGTTTCCTTCCCCTCCAATTCCTTCATGGGTTGGGATGCCGAATCACTTCCCGCTTCCGGCATATCCTCTCCGCCGATTTCATCAGCAGATGCCATCGCGTCATATTCTCCGGTTCCCTCTCCCGGCTCCTGCTGCATCAAACTTTCGTTTTTGCTGCCATTGCCGGACGGCGTTACGGTCTCCTGATTTTTCTGAGATGCCGCGGGAGTCTTGGGTGTCTGTGCCGCAGCCGGAGGCGTTGTCACCTGCCCGGGAGCCGGCGTCGTGGGCGCTGCGGGAGTCTGATTATTCTCCTGCTTTTTATCGGAAGATTTGGACGAACCGCCTGAACTTCCCGAAGAGCTGCCGCCCGAACTTCCGGAAGAGCTGCCGCCCGATCCCTGTGAAGAGGAGGAACCCTGTGTCTCCTGCTTCTTCTCCGCCGCAAACATTACTTCCATAATATTTTCATCGTAGGACAGTCCCTCATAGGTGAGTTTCACATCCATGGTTTTTTTGTCCGTCACGGATAATTTCTTCCCTGAGAGGTTGATGCTGCTGATATAGTAACCGTCCTTCGCTTTTAATGTCACCTTCTGCGGCTCGTCCTCTTTCACCTTACAGATCGCGTCCCCTTTGATCTCACCGCCCTCGGAATTCAGCATCAGGACCTTTTTGACGTCCACAGGTTCATCCGTCTCCACCGCCGCCACGGCATAGGGACTGAAGGATTTACAGGCTATCACAAGACCGAACTGCGTCACGACACAGTCGATCTCCTCCACGCCTGTGATCTTCCCATCCTTTTTAATAAAATGGTACGCCTTATAAGTCACGCCCTCGGAATCCGCCTCGTACCCTTCCGGAAATCCTACCAGCATCTTGATGCTGCTGCCTGTACTGACGATGCTCTGATTACACATTTTCAGATCGATATTAAAAGTGGCGCTTTTTATCACCTCATCTCCTGCGCCTTCTATTTTATCCACCATCTCCTCCGTCTCCGCCTTGTCCGGCGTACTCACTTCCAGCACCGGCTTCGACGCCACGATGGTCACATTGGTCACTGCCTCCTCCAGTTTTTTGCCGGAATCCAGTATCCAGTCCTTACAGGAGATGTCCCCCGGTTCTAAGAGTTCCGCCTTGGCATAGGCGGCAAAATAATACCCCTCGGGCCTGAACGCGCAGATCGCTAATCTCTTCTTTACATCATAGGTAAAAGCATCCGGAGCCTTCCAGCTTCCCTTTCCCCTGAGCCCCGTAACCTGGAACTCATAACTGGCATAATTGTCAGCCCACATCTCACTGGGCGTAAAATCGAAGGTTACCGTACTCTTGCCGTCCCACTTAAAGTTTTCGACTTTAGCGTATTTGATTGCGCTGCTGCCATCCTTTACAGAAAGCTCATACCCTGCCTTCTTCCCGTCATATTCTTCCAGTTCTTCATTGAACACGGCTGTCACCTGATAGGTATTTCCTATCATCAGAAAACCCGTGGCACTGGGCGTCAGTTTTTTTGCCCAGGGCGACGGTACAAAATTTCCTCTGGGATTTTCCAGTTTTCCCGTAGATACGATAAAATCCTTTTCCGTTCCCTGGAAATTCCAGTTCTTCTCCAAATCCTCCGCCGTCAGGCCATCCCCATACAGAGGTCCCTTCGGCGCCACTTTTGTCACCGCAAATTCAATATAACGGCTGTTGCCGTTTGCCAGCACCAGGGCATCCTTCAGCTGGGGCATCATAAAGGGCTTGGGATCGGAATATCCCCACCTTCCCTGCTCATCCTTTCCGGTTCCCGGCATATACTGATAAAAACGGGAAAGAATATATACGCCTTCTTTCTCCACCGCTTCCGCATATCCCATACCCTTATAACTCACCTTGAAGATACCGACTTCCTGCCCGTCTTCCGTTCCGTCTTTATATCCCACGCGCAGCCCGTCTTTATCAAAGACCAACTTATATCCTTCGCTGTCCGTTGTTCCAAGATCCTGGGAACTGTCACTGCCCCCTTCCAGAGTCGGATAAGTAAACCGAACCCCCCCAGGCGACATAATGCCGTCGGCTTTATGATGTTCTTTCATCACCGGACTTTCCGCCAACAGATATGTATCTGCATCAGAACTGCCGCTCATGCCGTCGTTCGCCGTAGCGTCAATGGCATACCATTTCCCGTCCAGCTTCACATAATTCCACATATGCGGGTTTTTGCTGCCGTCCGTTTCCACATAATTGCCCTGTACCAGAACACTCTCCACCCCCAGGGAATCCAGCACGCTCTTAACCGCTCTGGCATACCCCTCACAGAGGCTCTCTCCTTTGACGAGAGCCCCGTAGGAAGTTCTGATATGTCCTTTATTTCCCGCACTGCAATTATCCTCCAGTTTGTAAACCGTCCCTTTTATAACGGCATTATGTGCCGCGATCACCTGCTCTCTGACAGTTTTGGCTTTTTTTGCCTCACTGACAATGCTGCCTGCCTTTGCCTCATGGCTGTCGATGGCTTTTTCCACCTGCTGCTTCTCCGTAAAACCTTCCGTGAAATAGCTGCTAACCCCATCCTTTGGTCCCAGGTAAGCCTTATAGTCCGTCCCCCCTTTTTCCTCTACCGTAATGGCTACGGCAGAAAAATCCACATAAAAGATATCCGGGTAATCCGCATAAAAAGCATCCCGCGCCGCGCCGAAGGACTTTAACAGATCGTCATATTTTCCCCCATAGGACGCAAGCTTTTCCTTTGTCAGATGCTCGTTTGTTATCAGGTCGTAACTTTCCGTTCCTGTCTTAAAAATTCCCTGTTTATACATTTCGTACATGGCATCATAAATCGGCTTTGCATCCCCGGAAAGCTGGTTATAAAAATACCTTACATCCTTCGTATTTGCCGCCCTTACGCTGCCGCCGATACCGGCCAGGCAAAGAGACGCCGCAAAAAGCATCATCAGAAAAATTACCGCTTTTTTCTTTTGTTTCATACCTTTTTCCCCTCTTCGTATTATTTGGTCAGTATTTTAAATAATAACAGGGAAATTTATGGTATGTCAAGCCGCAGATTTTCTTTATACTTCCGGTTTTATACTTCCGGAATTTCCTTTGCCAGCACCCGGAAAAATGCCACATGTCTGAGTTCATAATCCTTTTCCATAAAATCAGGATCAGCGCTGGTTTTCACAATAATAACCCGTTCTGCCGGATTCACATAAATCCAATTTCAAAATTTTTTCAGGTCATTAAAAAAGCATCCGCCGTAATACCCGAACCGCTTCCCAAAATCGTAAGCCTGTTCAACTATTACAGCAGATGCCTGTTTCACTGCCGCCTTTTTCTTCTGCGTTTACAGATATGACTCCCGCCGGCAGGAGAGGTATCACCTCATTTTCGGACGGTATTACTCCTCTTTTTCCCTAACCACCGAGATAAATTTCATCATCAGGGAAATATAAGTCACCGCAAAAACAAATGCCGCAATAATACCCGCGCGCCCCCTTCTTCTTTCCGGTATACTGATGCCCGCAAGTATCCCCATGGAAAAGAGGCAGAACTTGATCAGCGCCAGATCCTTCCAACTGCTCTTTTGGATATACTGATTCGCATAATAAAACAGTTTTTTCATTGTAACCCTCCTTTTATTTTTTCATCCTCCATCCCGTACTTTCCAAAATATGCTTTTACTCTATCTATCGACATTTCTTTATCCTTTCGCTTCTTTCAATACTATTGCCTGCCAGGAACACCCGTCCGCCTTCCGAACATCTCAAGAAATCCCTCAGCCTCCTTAAGCGATATCCGTAACTTCTGCTGCAGCCTGATCAGTATCTCTTCCTCCGTCAGCCCGAATTCATAACCGGTTTCCACGATTTCCTCCGCTCTTCCCTCAAGTTTTCCTTCTATCTTTCCTTCTATCTTTCCTTCTTCTCGTCCCTCTTCCTTCATATCTTCAAACGCCTTGCACATGCTGAATTCTCCTCTCTCCAGTTCCCGCTCTCCTACACCCGGTATCTTTTTTATATTCGTCAGCCTTAAAAGCAGTATTTTCGCCTGGCTGCTCAAGCCTTCATACCGCTCCTGGTGCTCCGCCAGCTTTTTCTTCATCTGTTCCTTCTCTTCCGAATACCTCAGAAACTCAAACACGGTCTGCAATTCCGAATGAAACTGCCCAAATTCCTCATGCTCATGATAGTCAAATAAATTCAGCCGGTAATTCGATATAAACGGAAGAACCCTCTCCTCGTTCCCCTCCACATCCAGCAGTTCATGCAGTTCCCTGGCTCCATCCCAGGACTTTCCCTTTCCATAATAGACAACAATTGTAATAACCGGAATAAATTTATCTTCCCTCCGCATCCTCCGGATAGTCGCTCTCCCGGACATCCGTCTTTCCCATGCCTTCTTCCTCCCTTTATCCTATTTTTTTCATATAAGGGAGCCTTTGTCTCACGAATGTGATAAGAAGATCAAGAAATCTCAGAAGTTCCCGGATATGTATTTATATACTACTACAAATGGTTGCATTTTGCAACATCTATTTCCGTTTTTACAAAATTAATGCAAAATTATTTCCGCATCATCTTTCAACGGAAATAACTTATGTGACTTTGTCACTGAAACATTTCCCCATCCTCCCCTATACTGATAAAAAAACAAGAAGGAGTCTCATCATGCCCAAAAGAAAAGCTCTCGTCGATACGAAACATTGTGTTGCCTGCGGATGCTGCATGAAAGTCTGCCCCAGAGGCGCGATCACCATCCCCAAAGGCATCTGTGCCGAAATCAACAAAGAACAATGTGTCGGATGCGGCATATGTGCCAAAGAATGTCCGGCAAGCATTATTACACTGGAGGTGGCTGACGCATGAAAAGAAAAAAGAACTGGTATGACTATCTCTGGATCGTTTCCCTGACTTATCTGATCCTCGGATTTTTAAACATCCTTTTTGCCTGGCTGGGGCTTCTGTGCTTTTTTATTCCGCTGCTCATCGCGATCATAAAAGGCAATAAAGCCTACTGCAATAAATACTGCGGCAGAGGGCAGTTATTCTCTCTTGTGGGCGGCAGATTCGGCCTCTCCCGCAAAAAGGATATCCCGAAATGGATGAAGTCCGCTTATTTCAGATACGGCTTTCTGCTCTTCTTTTTTGCCATGTTCTTCCTTATGCTGTGGAATACATATCTGGTATTTGCCGGCGCCAAAAACTTAAGCACGGTGGTAACGCTGCTGTGGACCTTTAAACTGCCATGGCACTGGGCTTACCGCGGCACACTGTTTTCCGACGGCGTGGCGCAGTTTGCCTTCGGCTTTTACAGTGTGATGCTCACCTCCACCGTGCTTGGGTTTCTTACCATGATTCTCTTTAAGCCCCGCTCCTGGTGCGTTTACTGCCCCATGGGGACTATGACACAATTGATTTGCAGGATCAAAAAATAAATTATTGCAATACGGCGGTTCGACTCGCAAACGCTTCACTTTTTGCTCGTATCGCCGCCTGCAATACGGCGGTTCGACTCTCAAACACTTTACGATACGGGGGCTCAGTATTGATACCTCTTTTTGTATTTCAAAAACAGCGCTGTGGATAATATAAGCGCCATCCCTTCCGCTGCGGGCGTTGCCAGCCAGATGCCGTTCACACCCAGCAGCAGGGGCAGGACAATCATAGTTATCAGCATAAATACAAAGGATCTCGAGAACGCCAGCACTGCCGAGACGATTCCGTTGGACAGTGCGGTAAACATCCCGCTGGCAAAAATATTAAAACCGATAAAAAGCAGCGCTATCGTACAGATCCTGTTCCCTGTTACCGCCAGATCATACACCGGATTATCCGCTCTGGCAAAGACCGACACAAGCGGCCTTGTCAGAAGGAAAGAAGCCCCCACCGTGACAAGGGAAATCCCTGCGATCACCTGCAGGCTGAGCGTCACCAGCTTTTTCAGCTTTCCGTGATTCTGCTCTCCATAGTAGAAACTGAGCATGGGCGCGACTCCGTAGGAGTATCCCGTATACAGAGAACTTGCAAACATCAGCACATACATGATAATCGTCACCGCTGCAACGCCGTCCTCCCCCGCATAACGCAGCATGGTCCAATTAAACATCATTGTGATAATCCCGGTGACAAGCGCCGTTGCCATCTCCGAACAGCCGTTTGTCGCCGCATTCCAAAGAACTCTGAACCGGAAAACGGGCTTTGCAAAATGCAGCAGACTCTTTTTCCGGCTAAAGACAACCAGTCCCACAGCGGCCGTTACCGAATACCCCAGCCCCGTGGCGATTGCCGCGCCTCCTATTCCCATGCCAAAG
>OFHA01001617.1_pt1 | contig 15001 bp, 12 predicted proteins | sample 1521891 | NCBI WGS metagenome assembly OFHA01 (sample SAMEA3504089, study PRJEB24116) | mouse gut metagenome | biome: mouse gut; feature: mouse-associated habitat; material: faeces | place: Denmark | collected 2011
AGTATGGGGCGCGCTGGGACATTCTTTATGGGAGAAAAAGGAGAGAGCGGTTTCCATTGTGTGCTGGGTAATTCTGGCAGTGATTGCCTTTTCGAGAAATTATCTGGGGGTACACACGCCGCAGGATGTGCTGGCTGCTCTTGCTTTGGGGATAGTGATTATTTTTGTGTCCGGCCGGGCGCTGCGCTGGGTGGATGAAGGAGATAACCGGGATATTATTGTGGCGGGAGTTTTGTGCCTGTTATGTTTTCTTCCCATGTTAAAGGCCAGGTGTCTTTCCAACGCAGGAGCAGGAATGGGGCTTTTAATTGGCTGGGTCATTGAAAGGCGTTTTATTGGTTTTGAGACAAAAGATGGATGGCCGGAAAGATGTGTGCGGTTTGCTGTTGGCGGTGCTGGGGGTATTGTTTATTTTGCCGGTGCTTTTGACGGTACTGAATATGGTGATGGAATCGAAATATGCAGGATTTTTCACTTCATTTTCGCTGGCAGTTTTTATTATGGCCGTGTATCCGTTCTTTTTTGTGAAAAGAGAGCGTTTCAGAAAGGGGATTATCCTGCTGGCGATTTTGCTGGCTGGAATTTTAGGACTTTCCGTGTGCAGGGTTGAGATACAAAAAGCGCAGGAAAAAGCGGTGGAAGCAGAAAGTGAAAGCCAGAGTGCAGGTGGAGAACAAAAAGCAGATAAGCCGGAGGACGCAAAAGCAGGCGGGCCTAAAGCAGAGGCTGTGACAGAAAAAGGCACCGGGGCAGTAGCAGACACAGCAACATAAGATAATGAAACGGCAGCGGAAGGCAGGCTTTGGCGGTCAGACCGTACAGGGCAACTGCCAGAATTCCTAATGACCAGATATACCTTATAAGGGAATAATATAGTAAATACTAACACTATGTTTATACTATCATTAATGCTATTATTATTTATAATGGTATTATTGATAATAGGATCAATAGAAGGAATGAAAAGAGGTTAAAGAGAAATGAAAGTATTAGTAACAGGTGTGGCAGGCCAGCTTGGCCACGATGTAATGAATGAGCTGGCAGACAGAAATTATGAGGGAATTGGCTCGGACATTGCGACCCAGTACAGCGGCATTATGGACGAAACGGCTGTTACGAAGATGCCTTATATTCAGTTGGACATCACGGATAAGGAAAGTGTCAGAAATGTCATCTCAAAGGAAAAGCCGGATGTGGTGGTTCACTGTGCAGCGTGGACGGCGGTAGAACTGGCAGAGGACAGCGATAAGGTGGAAAAGGTGCGTATGGTGAATGCGGTGGGCACAGCCAATATTGCCCTTGCCTGTAAGGAAATCGACTGTAAAATGGTGTATATTTCAACTGACTATGTATTTGACGGGCAGGGAACTAAAGCTTGGGAGCCTGACTGCAGGGAGTATAATCCGCTAAGTGTTTACGGAGAGACAAAGCTGGAGGGGGAACTGGCGGTAGCCGGAAGCCTGGAAAAATATTTCATTGTCCGTATTGCGTGGGTATTTGGCGTAAACGGGAAGAATTTCATAAAGACTATGCTGAACCTTGGAAAAACCCATGACCAGATCAGGGTGGTCAGTGATCAGATAGGAACACCTACTTACACGTATGATCTTGCAAGACTTCTGGTGGATATGCTAGAAACGGATAAATACGGCTATTATCATGCAACCAATGAAGGGGGCTATATCAGCTGGTATGACTTTACTGGAGAGATTTTCAGGCAGGCGGTGGAAATGGGGCATACACAATACAGTCCGGACAGGCTGAAAGTAATTCCTGTTACAACGGCAGAATACGGTGCTTCCAAGGCGAAAAGGCCTTTTAATTCCAGACTGGATAAGAGCAAGCTGGCAGCAAACGGGTTTGAACCGCTTCCGGTATGGCAGGATGCGCTGCAAAGGTATCTGCATGAGATAGAGTTTTAACAGGCAACTACAAAAGAGAAAGGGGAATTTTACAATGAGGTCTGTTTTAATAGTGGAAGATAATGTCGTGCATATGGAGATGCTGACAAAAATTTTAAAAGAGATTGATATGGAAATCACGGTGTATAAAGCATCTAATCAGGATGAGGCATATGCTTATACAATGAAAAATAGGATAAGCCTTTTCCTGATAGACGTGGTTCTGGATTCAAAGATGCCGGGGGACGTTTCAGGCATGCGGTTTGCAGACCGGGTGCGCAGGATGGAAGAATACAAATATACACCAATGATTTTTATCACCGGGCTGGAGGATGTCAGGCTGTTTGCCTACAGTGACCTGCACTGTTACTATTATCTTGAAAAGCCGTACAATGCGGACAAGGCTTTCAAAGTCATAAGGGAGGCCCTGCGGGTTCCGCAGCTAAAGGACAGGCCCCATGATGTTTACTTCCGGAAAGACGGGATTATTTATAAAAGGAATGTCAATGACGTAGTTTATATTGAAAATGTGAGAAGCGGCCAGACGGTTTATCTGAATAACGACAGACTTAAGCTACAGTATAAGCCTTGTAAGAATATTCTTGAGGAACTAAGCTCTGACCGCTTTATACAATGCAGCCGGCATTTGATCGTTAATAAAGACTACATAGATATGATTGATACAGTAAACCGTTATATACGGCTGAAAGATGATTATGGGCAGATTGAAATTGGGATCACCTTCAAGAAGAAATTTCTGGAAGCATTAAAAGAATCGTAAAATAAATAGTTACAGCATGGGAAAATACCAATACTTACATGCAGACCTCCTTTTTGTTACATGTGTGGTTATTTGCGCCTTATTTGTCAGATAATAAAGATGCATCGGGCCTGATGAACACAAAAATTAACTTTTACAAAAGGAGGTCTTTTTATGGCTGATAAATATTTTTACAGAAATGTGGCAGGAGCATTCCTTAAGGGCTGCGCAGTGATGGGAGTTGCGCTGGGCGTCTTCCTACATCCGGCAGAAGCGGTGGAGGTTTTGGCAGCAGGGGAACCATCTATTTTAGATTTAAGGGTTACGGCATCCGGGGACGGCGTCAGTGCTGAATGTGAGTTTGACGGTTATGACAGCGACAGCGGTTATTCCATGGAACTATATTTGAATGTGGTGAATCCGGACCAGACGGTTGGGACGGTGTCCGGAAAGGATATGCCCATTGCAGGGGCGGACGGCGGCGCGGGAACCATGAGCACCGAAGGATGTCATGTGGAGTCAGGGATTTATAAGGTGACACTTGCAATACAAAAGGACGACGGCGTCAATCCGCCTGAAATCCAGTTTAAAAATTCCGCCTTATATGATGTCATCCGGCAGGGGGATGATTATGTGATCTCCCTTTATGAGGAACCTGCGCCGGTGCCGGAGGATGAAGGCGGGGATGAAAGGCCGGGGAGTCATGATTATGGATGTAGCCATGACGATATAACCTACGATGTGGTAAAAGAAGCGGATGCGGAACATGATGCGCTGCTGGCAGGAGAGTGCGGAATATGCGGAGGGATTTTATCCTATTCTGATGTACCTAATACTGCTTACGCAGTGTTTCTTAAGGAGACTGCAGAAACCATTCAAAGTGCGCAGTCGGGGGAAGTGGTCATAACCACCCGTCTGTGGGTCAGCTTCGACCGGAAGGTACTGGAAGTCATGGCTCTGCGGCCGGACGTTTCTGTGACGGTAAACTACAGGTATGAGGGGAAAGACTGCACGGTCACGATTCCGGCAGGCGCGGATGTAAGAGGACTTGCAGATGAAAATGGCTTTTGCGGATTCCGGTATCTGGATGGAATATTTGGCGGAAGTGTGCTGGGTGAATAATTTCTATATTCAAAATTGAGAACGTGAGAGACGCGTTATGCCGGGGAAAAGGAGATATGCCTTTTCCCCGGTATTTTGACTTACAATAAGCTGCCCGCTATGGAGGCTGTGTTTGTTACAATAAGCTGGTCCGCCAAGCGTGACAGAGTTGGTTTATACCTATAAAATAGTTATTTGCAGAAAAGGGAATATAAGGTATAATATAAAATAATTTTAGAGCAGACAGTATGGAGGAAAGGTATGTTCAAATTTGAAAAAGATTTGCTAAATTATATCGAAAAGCATTTGCGGATAATTGTTTTTATAGGGATTACGCTGGCGGGATTTCTTATACGGGCTTCTCTTCGGAGGTTTGTGAGCGGGGATGCAGCATGTGATTTACTGCCATGGTATGAACAGATTAAAGGGGCAGGAGGTTTTCAGGGGGTTGGTGAGCAGGTAGGAACATACAATATGTTATACCAGTTCCTGATTGCGGTAATGACTTATTTGCCAATAAAACCCTTGTATGCTTATAAAATATTAAGCTGTGTGTTTGACTATCTGCTGGCATTGGTGGCCGCATGGCTTATATATGATTTTTCTAAGAAGGAATCCGTGGGGAGTATCTCTCGGGAAGAATTCTTTTCGGAAAATTTAACTTTGGAAAAAGAGAAATGGAAGGCTGTTATTGTATACGGTCTGATTGTTTTATCACCTATTGTATTTATTAATTCGGCGCTGTGGGCCCAGTGTGATGCTATTTATGCATTTTTTATTTTTATTTCATTTTTGTTATTCTGTAAAGAAAAATATGCAAAGTCTTTTATTTTCTATGGTATTGCAGTAGCATTTAAGCTTCAGGCAGTCTTTTTATTGCCATTTTTTTTGTTTGTATATTTTGCAAAGAAAAATTTTTCTATTATTTATTTTCTCATCATCCCAGTATCCATGTGTATTGTCAATATTCCTTGCCTTATTTTGGGGCGTGGAGTTATGGAAATATTTTCTTTATATTTGGACCAGACTAGTGAATATGGGGCTATGAGCATGAATTACCCAAGTTTTTGGTATATATTAAATAATGAAGTTATAGAGGAAGGGTATGAGTTCTATAAAGACGCGGCAATCCTGTTTACAGCATGTGTGCTTGCAGGCTGGATGATTAGCTGGATCGTCAGCCGGATAAATTTAAGAAACAGAAACATGCTTTACATGGCGTTTATTCTGGTTTACACATGTGTCCTTTTCCTGCCATCGATGCATGAGAGGTATGGATATGTTTATGAAATAATGGGCATTTTAATCTTGTTTTATAATAAAAAAACGTTGTCCCTGCTGATTCTTTTACATGGAATTTCTTTTATGACATATGGTTTTTATCTGCATGGAAGCGCTATAAATATGAGTGTACTTTCGGTGGTAAACTTCATCGTATATGTCTCTTATGCTTTTGTATTAATGAAACAGCTTATGGAGGAAAATAAGGACAAACTTGTGGTGGAGGCGTGATGGAAAAGAAAGAAAGGGCTTTAAAAATTGCGTTAATTGCGGCCGTGCTGGTTTTTATCCTGCTGATCTTTTATACGAATCTTTTTCATTATAATTATAAAATGAATGCAGATATTGGAGCAGAGGCCATATTGGGAGAACTGATATGGCAGAGTAAAGAAATAGTGCCGGACACATGGTATTCATCCACAGAAGCAAGAATTATCAGCACGCCCAATATTGCGGCACTTTTTTACGGCATGACTGGGAACATGACGCTGGCTATGGGGCTTGGCTGCTGTTTTATGACGGTTCTGATTGCTTTGGCGATACTTTTCTTTTGTAAAAAAGCGGGGATAAAGGAGACAGGCTGTCTAATGATGGTGTTTTTAAGTCTGGCGGTTCCTGTAAACTTTACTTTTTTGGAACTGGTGTATGTATTTGCCGGATATTATGCAATACAGACTGCGGTTTTGTTTTTTACACTGGGAATTTATACAGAGACGATCCATACGGCAAAGGTGAAATATTTGTGGCTCCTTGCAGGGGGTGTGGCGGCGCTATTGCTGGGATTTCAAGGAATGAGAGGGATTCTTGTTCTATATGGGCCTTTATTTGGCATTGAGGCTGTCAGGAGGGCCTGGCTGCTTTACAACAGACAGAAAGCAGATTGGACAGACCAGGCTGTCAGCTTATGGGTTTTGCTGCTGCTTGCCATATCTTTTGCGGGAAGCCGTTTCCCTTTCTCTGCGTCGCAGGAGATTTCCACCAATATCCGGAATGGGTTTACCAAACTTTTTACTGTGGCTCTGCCGGATATGGGAAAGATTCTTGGATTTGGAGAATCCCACGTTTTAAGTCAGATATGCATGTTTGTGCTTGGCGTTCTGGCTGTGTATACAGCCGTGGATATTTTGTGGCGGCTTCTTCGGAAGAAAAAAGTGCTCTCTGTGGAATGGGCATATCTGACGGTTTTTGCATCGCCTGTTGTGACTGCTTTTATGGTTGCATTTACAACGGTAGAGAGCACTCCAAGGTACTATTTTATGCAGATTTATGCCATAGCGTTTTCGACAGTGCTGGTTTGTAGGAAGCTTCATTTTGCTGCTATAGCTGTGGGCATTGCGGTACTGGCTCTTTCTCTTGTGAATATTTATCAGGTATATCTGCCTGTTTGTCAAAGCGAAGAACCGCCCCGGACGGATGCCTATAAAGTGGTCCAATATCTGGAAGCAAATAGTATTTATACTGCATATGCAGACTTTGAAAATGCCAATACCATGACAACTTTATCTAACGGAAGGGTCAGAGTGGCCGCAGTGTCGTCTATATCCAGAATGGACATGTGCAGGTGGCTGAGCAGCACCTGGTGGTATCCTCCCAGCCAGCCATATGAATGTGTTACTGCCTACATTATTACGTCTGCCGAGGAAGAAGAATTTAAGCAGTTTATGGATGGAAAAGAAGGAACTATAAGGAAAACAGAAGAGTTTGGCAAATATAAGATATATTTATCGGATTATAACTATGCAAATCTGGGCGGAGAATAAAGATTGTATTTGCAGGTTGTCTTTTGACAGAATATCCAATATAATTTTATTACTATGTAAATTTCTAAAGATGGGAGTAGCATTTCATGAAAATAAGACTGGCGGACTATATTGTAAATTTTCTGACAGAACATGGGGTAAAAGACTGCTTTACCGTGGTAGGCGGAGGCGCAATGCATTTAAACGATGCATTTGGACATGCCCAGGGGATACACTGTACTTATAATCACCATGAACAGGCATGTGCCATTGCTGCGGAGGCTTATGCGCGTCTGGAGAATAAAATAGCGGCAGTGTGTGTCACTACCGGACCGGGGGGAACCAATGCTATTACAGGCGTAGTAGGAGGATGGCTGGACTCTATCCCTATGTTTATCGTAAGCGGCCAGGTGCGTTATGATACGACTGCCCGTTTTGCCCAGCAGTTTACGGAGGGACGTTCCCTGCGGGCTGTAGGAGATCAGGAGTTTGACATTGTGCAATCCGTTGCCTGCATGTGCAAGTATGCCGCCATGCTGGAGAATCCCATGGATATCAGATATATGCTTGAAAGGGCATGGCATCTTGCGGTTACGGGCAGGCCGGGGCCGGTATGGCTGGATATTCCTGTCAATTTTCAGGGGATGGAAATTGAAACCCAGGATTTGCAGGGATATAATCCGAATGAGGATGATGCGCTGCTTCCCCCGCCTGTAAAGGATGAGATAATAGATGCTGTATTAAGAAAGATTACAGAGGCGGAAAGACCAGTGATATATGCAGGAGGCGGCATCCGGCTTTCGGGGGGATATGCGGAATTCAGGAAAGCAGCAGAACTGCTTGGCGTGCCTGTGGTGACATATTGGAACAGCGTAGATTTGATAGAGGACGCGCATCCTCTTTATTGCGGCCGGGGAGGAAATATGGGCGATCGTGCCGGAAATTTTGCCGTACAGAATTCTGACCTTTTGCTTGCCATTGGAACCCGTATCAGCATCCGGCAGGTAGGATATAATTGGAAGACCTGGGCCAGGGAAGCAGAAGTGATTATGGTGGACATTGACCAGGCGGAATTTAAGAAACCTACAATCCATGTAGATATGGAAATATGGGCGGATGCAAAGGATTTCCTTGGTGCGGTATGCAGAAGACTGGAAGGAAAGAAAACACCTGTTTTTCCCGGGGGATGGTGGCGGGAACAGTGTCTTTTATGGAAAAAGAAATATCCGGTTACACTGGCACGTCATTGGGCGGAAAACGGAGAGACTGCCAATGTGTTTGCTTTTATCAGGCATCTTTCAGAAAGCCTTCCTGAAAACAGTCTGACTGCTGTCAGCAACGGAGCCTGCTGTGTGGTAGGGCATCAGAACTGGCACATGAAAAAAGGAACAAGGTTCATTATTAACAGTGCCATAGCCAGTATGGGGTATGGACTTCCGGCAGCCATAGGCCTGTGTATGGCCAGCGGAAGAAAGGATACCATATGCCTTGAAGGGGATGGCAGCATCATGATGAATTTACAGGAACTTCAGACAGTAGTAACCAACCGCCTGCCAATCAAGCTGTTTTTAATAAACAATGCAGGGTACCACAGCATCCGCCAGACCCAGAATAATCTTTTTAAAGAGCATTCCAAGGTGGGAATTGGGCCGGAAAGCGGGGATTTATCTTTTCCGGATTATAAGAAAATTGCAGAAGCCTTTGGTTTTCCTTATTATAGTGCCCACAGTAATGCGGAAATGCGAAAAGCCGTTGCCAGTGCGCTGGCAGAACCGGGCTGTGTATTTTGTGAAATATTTACAGACACTGTGCAGCCATGGGAACCAAAGAGCTCCACAAAACGCCTGCCGGATGGCAGACTGGTAAGCCCTCCGCTGGAGGACTTGGCGCCTTTTCTTGACAGGGAGGAGCTAAAACAAAATCTGTTTATTACGCCTATAGAAGAATAATTTTTATCGGTTTGTGCCTGTGCCCAAGCCTGCAGTCTGGGAAAAGAAAGGTTTACTATGCAGTGGTTTGATTTTTATAAAGGAAAAAAGGTTCTTATTACCGGGCATACGGGGTTTAAAGGCGGCTGGATGTGCAGCATGCTTCATAAAGCCGGTGCGCAGGTAACCGGGTACGCTCTTAAACCGCCCACATCTCCCAGCCTGTTTGATTTATGCAGTTTGGGGGATAAAGTATATTCCGTGGAGGGAGATGTCAGGGATCTGCCTCATTTGCATAGGGTATTTGAGGAGACAAAACCGGAAATCGTGATTCATATGGCGGCCCAGCCTTTAGTCAGGGAATCGTACCAAAATCCGGTTTACACGTATGAAGTCAATGTCATGGGAACGGTCAATGTTCTGGAGTGCGTGCGTCAGAGCAACAGTGTGCGTTCGGTGATCAATGTCACCACTGATAAGGTATACAGGAATAAAGAATGGTGCTGGGGATACAGGGAAGAGGATGAACTGAATGGATATGATCCTTATTCTAATTCCAAATCCTGCTCGGAACTGGTGACAGACAGCTATAAAGCTTCCTTTTTTAGCAGAGATACAGAAAGCGCCGCAGAGTCTTTTGCAGAATTTACCTTGGGAGTATCCACTGTACGGGCCGGAAATGTGATTGGCGGGGGGGATTTTGCAAAGGACAGAATTATTCCGGACTGCGTCCGCGCCGTATCCCGGGGAGAGGAAATTATTGTAAGGAATCCTTATTCCGTAAGGCCCTACCAGCATGTGCTGGAGCCGCTGGCAGTATATCTGATGCTTGCAAAAGAGCAGTATGAGGACGTAAAATTTGCGGGCCACTATAATGTGGGGCCTGATGAGTCAGACTGTCTTACTACCGGAAATCTGGTGGATTTATTCTGCTGTAAATGGATGCAGCAGACGGGAAAGAAACCGTTATGGATTGACCAGTCTGGCCATGGTCCTCATGAAGCAGGATTTTTAAAGCTGGATTGTTCAAAGCTGAAAAGCGTTCTGGGATGGAAAAGTGCCTGGAATATTGAAAAAGCAATGGAAAAACTTGTAGAATGGTATCATGTTTATTTATCTTGTGGTAAGATAGAAGAATGTATGGAAAAGCAGATCGCCGAATTTTTAGCGGCTGGAGGCATGGAGTGAGCAGATGAAGGTTTTGATTTTGGCGGGAGGCTCCAAAAGCACTATCAGTGAGGACAGGGAAGGAATCCCTAAACCGATGGTGGAAATCGGAGAAAAACCGCTTTTATGGCATATCATGAAGCAATACGGCCATTTTGGATTTGATGATTTCCTGATATGCGGCGGTTACAAAGTTAATATGATCAAGAACTACTTCCGGGACTATTATATTTACCAATCAGATATTACAGTAGACTTGGCCACCAATCATGTGGATATCCATAAAAAAATTACGGAAAACTGGAAAGTTACAGTAGCGGATACGGGTCTGTTTGCCACCACAGGCCAGAGGGTGAGCCAGGCGGAGAAATATATCAGTGAAGACAGGTTTCTGGTTACATATGGGGACTGTCTTTCAGATATTGACATAAAGGATCTGGTGGAATTTTCCATAGAAAATGACAAGATGGTTACCATGGCTGTGGCAAGGCCCACGGGAAGGAATGTGGTTCTGCCTATTGATGAGAATGATATTCTGGGCAATTTGTGTACTGCTGCAAAGCCGGAGGGCCAGTCCTGGACAAATGCATGCACCTTTGTATTTAAAAAAGGGGTATTCCCTTATCTGAACGGGAACTATGAGCTGGATAAGCAGCTTTTGCCCACCCTTTCTGAGAGGGGACAGGTTGCAGTTTATAAGCATCACGGTTTCTGGTGTCCGGTGGAGACGAGGCGGGACAAGGTGGATTTGGAAACCCGGTGGAATGCTGCCATGGCGCCCTGGAAGGTGTGGTAAAAATGAAAGTAGTGATTTTGGCAGGGGGAAGGGGAACAAGAATCAGTGAGGAATCTGGTTACAGGCCCAAGCCTATGATTGAAATAGGGGAGAAACCGATTTTATGGCATATCATGAAATGGTATGCTTCTTTTGGATTTCTGAATTTTGTCGTCTGCTGTGGATATAAGGGCCATTTGATAAAAGATTATTTCATAAATTATTATGCCTATCAGGGGGACGGCTGCTTTGATATGAGTACGGATACCAGCCATTTCCACGAAAACAGGAAGGAACCCTGGCGGGTCACACTGGCAAATACAGGACTTAGGACTCTGACGGCAGGGCGTCTTCTGCGCATTAAAGAATATGTGGGGGATGACACGTTTATGCTGACTTACGGGGATGGGGTGGCAGATGTGGATATCGACAGACTGCTTGCCTGCCACCGTAAAAACAGGAGGCTGGTAACGATTACCACAACCCAGCCGGAGGGCCGTTTTGGAGCCATACAGATAGACGGGGACGGCAGGGTACAGGGATTTAAGGAAAAGGCGAGGAAAGATCAGTCCTGGGTAAATGCAGGTTTTATGGTAATGGAGCCGGAGGTATTTGATTATCTGGGGGACGGAAGTGAAATGCTGGAAAACGGCCCCTTTGAAAGAATTGCCCGGGAGGGACAGATGAATGCGTACCGCCATGAAGGCTTCTGGTCCCCCATGGATACCATGCATGATAAGGCGTATCTGGAAGAACTTTGGAAAAAAGATGAAGCGCCCTGGAAGGTATATGAATGAGAAAGAAAAGCGGACGGTTGGAATATATAGATCAAAGCAGAAAGTTATCCGTAAGGATAATAAAAGAGGTATGAGATGTTTGATGGAATGAATGAAGGACAGGCCAGAGGGCAGATACTGGATATGGTTAAGGAATATTGCGACAAATATCACAATATTCAAAAGCCTTTTAAAGAAGGCCAGTATATCCCGTATGCAAGCCGTGTATATGACAGGGAAGAGATGGCGAATCTTGTGGACAGCGCGTTGGAATTCTGGCTTACATCAGGAAAGTATACGGATGAATTTGAGAAAAACTTTGCAGATTATCTGGGCGTAAAATACTGTGCACTGGTAAATTCGGGATCGTCTGCCAACCTGCTGGCTTTTATGGCGCTTACCTCCCCTCTTTTGGGGGAGCGGGCTATCCGGCGGGGGGATGAGGTAATCACGGTGGCAGCAGGATTTCCCGCTACTGTGGCGCCTGTGGTACAGTTTGGTGCAGTGCCGGTTTTTATTGATGTGACGATTCCCCAGTATAATATGGATACTGCTATGCTGGAGAAGGCGCTGTCCCCTAAGACGAAAGCGGTTATGGCAGCCCATACGCTGGGCAATCCTTTTGACCTGACAGCAGTAAAGGAATTCTGTGACAGGCATGATTTGTGGCTGATTGAGGATAACTGCGATGCTTTAGGTGCGGAATATAATTTAGGGTACGGACTTCAAAAAACAGGGACGATAGGAGACCTTGGTACATCCAGCTTTTATCCTGCACATCACTTGACCATGGGGGAGGGCGGCGCAGTTTATACCAACAATGAGCTCCTAAGCCAAATTATGTTTTCTATGAGAGATTGGGGCAGAGATTGTATGTGCCCGCCGGGCAAGGACAACACATGCAAGCATCGGTTTGACGGCCAATTTGGAGAGCTGCCGAAAGGATACGACCACAAATATGTGTACTCTCACTTTGGATATAATCTGAAAGTAACAGATATGCAGGCAGCAATTGGCTGTGCGCAGCTCAAGAAAATTGATAGATTTGTTGAGAAACGGCGTCAGAACTGGCAGATACTGCGTGATGGATTGAGCGGATTGGAAGACAGGTTCATTTTGCCCTGTTATGAGCAAAATGCCAAGCCGAGCTGGTTTGGTTTTCTGTTGACTTGTCAGCCTGGGGTTCGCAGAGAGAAGGTAATCCAATATATAGAAGGGAAAGGAATCCAGACAAGGATGCTTTTCTCAGGCAATTTGATTCGGCATCCTTGTTTTGACGAACTGCGGAACAAGAAAACAGGCTATCGCGTAGTTGGGGCGTTATCTCAAACGGATCGAATTGTAGAAGATACATTCTGGGTTGGCGTGTATCCTGGGATGACTTCGGAAATGCTGGACTATATGATAAAGACCATTATAAAAGCGGTGGAGTCATGAAAATTATTTTAACAGGAGGAACCGGATACCTGGGGAGCCATTTGGTTCAAAGCCGCTTAGCGCAAGGAGATGAACTGGCGTGTATTGTACGCGATGCCGCAGCGTTAAAACGGCTGGAACCATACAAAAACCAAGTTACTTTAATTGAGACATGTGAAAAAGGTTCCATGCGGGAACAGATCGAAACCTTTGCGCCGGAGGTTGTGCTTCATACAGCATGTACGTATGATCGAGGGGGAAATACGATTGAGAGTGTTTTATCTGGAAATCTATTTTTTCCATTAGAGATTTTGCGAATTGTGAGTGAATTAGGAGCAGTGCGTTGGATCAATACAGATACCTGCTTACCGGCTTCCTTAAATGCTTATGCGCTTGCCAAAAGTCAGTTTGTCCAATGGGGGCAGTTTTATGCCAATTTAGGGAAGATTGACTTTATAAACTTAAAATTAGAGCATTTTTATGGTCCGAATGAGCCGGAAAATCACTTTATTGGCTGGGTAATTCGAAAATTAAAGGCCCATGAACCTTTAGATTTGACTGCCGGTACCCAAAAAAGAGATTTTATTTATTTGCAGGATGTATTAGAGATAATCAATCAAGTGATTGAAATCCCAATTCAAGCGCCTTTTTTTGAAATTCCGGTAGGAACAGGCATTATGCCAACAATTCGTGAAGTGGTTGAGTACATATCTTCTATTACACATTCAAAATCGGAGCTCCGTTTTGGAGCCATACCCTCGAGAAAAAATGAACCGGATAGCTGCTGTGATACAACTGTGTTGAGGCAACTTCATATGTTACCACACATTTTGTGGCGTGATGGCTTAAAAATGTGTGTATAGCGGATGGATGGTGGATCAAATATGGATGTGCTGGTTGTTGGCTGTGGCCTGACAGGTGCTGTGATTGCCCGTCAACTTGCAGAAAAGGGGAAGCAAGTTCGGATTTGGGAGCGTCGGGACCATATTGGTGGTAATATGTATGACTATGTAGATGAACATGGTTTCCTTGTACAAAAATATGGGCCTCACGTGTTTCAAACAGCTCAAAAGGAATTGTGTAATTATATTTGCCGTTTTGAGCAGTGGCAGGAATTTCGTTTGACCTGCGGAGCAGTCTGGGATGAAAAATTTACACAGGTACCCTTCAATTTTTCTACAATTGATACCTTTTATCCTCGTGATCAAGCAAAAGTTTTAAAGGAAAAGCTTCAAACTGCATTTGAGGGGAGACAGACCGTGGGGGTAATGGAGGTACTGGAGTATCCTGATCCAGATATCCGGGCTTATGCGGAGTATCTGTTTAAGAAGGATTATGCACCTTATACTGCTAAGCAGTGGGGGATGGACCCAAAGGAAATTGATGCAAGTGTACTTAAACGGGTACCTCTACGGTTCTCCTATGAAAATCAGTATTTTGATGCTCCCTATCAGATGTTGCCGGTACACTCCTACACACATTTTTTTCAAACTCTGTTGGATCACCCCAATATTCAGGTGGAGCTGGGTGTTGATGCACTGAAGTATCTTTCGGTCAGAGAGGATAAGTTCTATTTGAATGGTGCACCCTATGAAAATTTGGTGGTTTATACCGGCGCATTGGATGAACTATTTGGCGGTGCCTATGGCTCTTTGCCATATCGCTCATTGCGATTTGAATGGAAGTATGAGGAGAAGGATAGCTTACAGGATGCCCCAATTGTGGCGTACCCTCAGGAACCTTACTATACGCGTATAACCGAATATAAAAAATTGCCAGTGCAGGATGGCGTGGGTACCAGTTATGCTATAGAATATCCGTTAGCTTATCAGGCGGGCGAATATCAAGAGCCGTATTATCCGGTTTTGACAGCAGAGAGTCAAATGATATTTGAAACCTATAGGCAAAAGGCAGACCAAATTCCTAACCTGGTATGCTGTGGGCGGTTAGCAGATTTTAAGTATTATTATATGGACCAAACTCTGGAAAGAGCTTTGAATGTAGCTGACACAATAGCTAAGAAGTGAAAAACATCTCAAGGGTGATTTTGCTTTGAGGCTAATCAGGATAGTGGATGTTGGGATGTTCAACCTTGCGCGTTAAGTTTCTATATCATAAAAAAGCGCCGATTGTCAACAAAATGACAATCGGCGCTTT
>OFHA01001619.1_pt1 | contig 14980 bp, 10 predicted proteins | sample 1521891 | NCBI WGS metagenome assembly OFHA01 (sample SAMEA3504089, study PRJEB24116) | mouse gut metagenome | biome: mouse gut; feature: mouse-associated habitat; material: faeces | place: Denmark | collected 2011
AAAACCGCCACGATCATCATCTGACAAGGTTCCCGATTGTCCGGCAGTAATATCATCCAGCACCGGGCCATCCTGAGTCAGTACGGCTTCGGTGACCTGTCCATCTTCCCCAACAATATTAAATACCGCCGTACACTGTGTTTCCCCGGGCTGGCATTCTTCCCAGAATCCCTCTATCCGGACCTCAGTATCTTCTTCCTTTTTACGCAGAATTAAATCATCACCGGAGCGATCCGCCTCAACACCGTCAGGCACTAGGCCGGTCACCTCATCGATCAGTCCATACTGCTCCCCGGGCTGTGCTTTAACTGTATGACGACCTCCGGCAGTCAGCACGGTTTTTTCTCCGCTGACCTTACCGGTAAAAATCATTTTCATATAAAATCCTTAGGCTAATTAAAACCTGCGATTATCAATATAAAATAAATTAATCATTTCCAGAGGTGGAAAAATAATAATTTCTATACGTGACTTATTCTCCTTAAATTTAATAAAATTATTTTTTCATTGCGATACGATACAGACTTCCTGTTGAGTGTCTGTATTACGGAGCCATGATATTAATAATATAATAAATCATCGTTCCTGAAGAGCTTGTTTCATTCTGGTGATTGGTTTAATCAGGTACTGAAATACACTTTTCTGACCTGTTTTTATATCCACGCTGGCTATCATGCCAGGAATAACTGGCAATATTTTTCCGTTCCTGTCTGTCAGATAATTATTACTGGTAGTAACCAGTACTCGATAATATGCTTCATTTGGATCCAGTTTTAAATCTCCCGGCCGTTTCTGGTCACGTAAAGTATCCGGACTTACCAGTGTCACCACTCCGTCAAGACCACCATAAATGGCATAGTCATAAGCCGTCAGTTTTACAAGTGCCGGCATCCCTGTTCTGACATAGGCAACATCCCGTGGATTTATATAAGCCTCAATCAGCAACTGGTCTTCCAGCGGAATAATTTCCATTATGTCCTGTCCTGCAGAAACCACGCCTCCCAAAGTATTTACCCGAATATTTTTTACGATGCCTCTCAGGGGAGCCCTGATACGTGAACGCTCAACCGGGTCGGCTCTGCCAGCCATATTCTCTTTTGCCTGTGCAAGCTCTGCTTCTGTCTTCACTAGTTCAGCTCCAGCTTCCGTCAGGTATTTATTCTGTTTCTCATCCATCTGTAACTGCAGCTCCGCTGACTGACGCTGCATACGTAACAGTTCGACTTCCGACATCGCCCCTTCACGCACAATTGGCCGGGTCATTCCTTATCCAGCAGAGCCTTACTCTGCTTAAGGCCGGCGATGCTTTGTGCCAGTTCAGTCTTTCGTAGTCGATAAACAGTACTTTCCCTCTCCCTCAAATCTGCAGGCACGTCATCCGGAAATGTCAGTGATTCGGAATAAGCTTCTGCACGGAGTCTTGCCCTGACTGCTTCCAGGTTATTCACCCGGGCTTCACTTTCCCTCAGCATGGCAGAGCTTCGGGTATCATCCAGTGTCAGCAGTACCTGACCTTTCTCAACAATATCTCCTTCCCTGACCTCAAGTGTTTTCAAAATACCCGGGTCAAGGGTCTGTATAACCTGCTCCCTGCTGCCGGGAATAATACTCCCCTGACCACGGGTCACTTCATCCAGAGGACTGTTCCATGCCCAGATAACAAACGTCACTACCAGTACCAGCAGAAAAATCACCATCAGGAAAAGGGCATGATGCTTTTCCTGCTGAAGGGCTGCCTGTACATCTGTCAACAGGGCCAGGTCTGACTGCCTAACCACCTCTGACGACGCTTTATTCCGTTCCGTTTTTTCTGTCATACCCCTGCGGTCCACAAACTGTTAAACATATATGCTCTTTATTTCTTATCCGCTTGACGCTCATGAAGTTATCGCTCTGCTCTCCCCACTCTGCTGTTTCCCTGACAGTTTTTTCAGTATTTCATCGCGGGGACCATCCATCATTACCCGGCCTTCATTCATCACGATAATACGGTCAACAATATTCAGCACCTGCAGACGATGCGTCACCACCACCATTGTGCGTCCACGGCTCCAGTGATTCAGCCCTTTCAGAACAATGTTCTCTGTCTGCAGATCAAGACCCGTCGTGGGTTCATCAAGCAGAACTACCCGGGGAGAACCCAGTACCATTCTCGTCAGAGCGACCATCTGACGCTGTCCTCCTGACAGCCCCTGACCTCCTTCCCCTATCTGCATATCAAGCCCGCATGGGTGATGACGAATAAAACGGTCAAACCCGAAACGTCCGGCTGCATTAATCATATCCACATCCGACAGGCTTCCCGGAAGACGCGAAAGCTGCAGATTTTCACGCAGAGTTCCCAGAAAAAGCCGGGGATTCTGCTCAAGCAGGAAAACCTTATCCCGAACAAAACAGGGATCCAGTTGCTGCATAGCAACCCCGTCAAGGGTAATTTGTCCTTTATTTTGACGGTATAGCCCTACCATCATTTTCAGTAGCGTCGATTTACCACATCCGATAGTGCCAATAATGCCCACCTTTTCTCCGGGCCGGATACAGACAGACATACCTTTCAAGGCTGCAGGTAATTCAGGCTTATAGAAAAACGTGACTGCGCTGAAATGGAATTCCCCCTGGATATCCTTCACGGTCAGATAATGTGTCTGACTTTCCCGTTCCACCGGGCGGCGAACTATTTCATTCACCCCCTGCATAGCCAGACGGGCCTGCTGGAAACGGGTGGCCAGTGATGCTATCTGGCCAAGCGGTGCAAGCGCGCGGCCGGAAAGAATAACGGCTGCAATCAGTGCCCCCATGGTGATACGGTTATGTGGGTCATCACTGTGAATAAGGTACGTTCCCAGAATGACCAGCAGAACAGTATTAATTTGCTGAATTGCTGTGGAAAAGCTGATTATGACATTACTGGTATTTTTTACCCGAATGGACGAACGGGCGACACTTGCAGTATATCCATCCCAGCGTCGCTGAACCCAGTTAACAGCATTATTCAGCTTCAGGGTTTCTATTCCGTCCAGAGCCTCCACAAGTAATCCCTGACGCTGCGATGATTCCCGCATGGAGGCATTAATATGACGGGAAAGCGGTCGCTGCAGTAATATTCCTGCCAGAATAACCAGCGGGACCAGCGTAAGAGGTACAACCGCAAGCCAGCCTCCCACGAGCCCGATAACACTGATGAAAAGCAGAATAAAAGGCAGATCAACAAAAGCCAGTAACGTAGCGCTGGTCATAAACTCCCTGACAGACTCATATTCCCGCAAATTGCTGGCGTATGAACCAGAGGATGCCGGCCTGTCAGACATTTTTACCGCCATCACCCGACGTAGCAGAGCAGAGCTGATAATCAGGTCTGCCTTCTTACCCGCAACATCCGTCAGATAACTCCGGATTAACTTTGCAGCACACTCAAACAGAATTGCTGTAATCACCCCGATACTCAGCATCCATAACGTTTCCCAGGAACGATTAGGTATAACCCGGTCATAGACGTTCATTACATACAGGGAACTGACCAGAGCAAGAAAGTTAATGATAAAACTCGCAACAATAACCTGTCCGTAATATGCCCTGAATCGCCACAGTACCCGCCAGAACCATGCCCCGCTCATGTCATACTCTGGCAGCTCCGAGCGACGATCCTGCTTTGCCTGTGGCTGAACAAACCAACAATAACCAGAATAAACGGCCATTAATGCATCGTGAGAAAGTGTCTTACGGAGACCTCCAGGCTGAAGCACATGATACTGTCTTGCCAGACCGGCCCCCTCAATACGCACTACCACAATAGCTTCCTGAGCGTTCAATAAAAGAAGCGCCGGAACCGCAAGTGACGGGATATCTTCCGGAGATCGCCGGGAAAGATGATTATCAAATCCTTCACTACGAAGAAACTCGCCAACAGAACGAAAATCAATCCCGGATACATCTGTACGGACAGTACCGGCAGCCAGAGTCTCAGCAGATACAGGTGTACCCAGTAACGCCGTTATCTGTGATAATCCTTCAAAAATACTCTTCACTTAATTACCAACCCTTCAACCCCGTTATTTTTCTTCTTCACCAGAAAGATTCACTCCGCTCCATTTCAGGAGCATTCCCTGGGAATACAGATAATCCAGCATACCGTGGAGCATCTGATCCTCCGTCTGAACCCGGGAGAGTCCGACACTGTACAGTTCGTTTTCAGCATTCAGTAATTCAATCAGTGTTTTTCTTGCCACCTGAAACTGAAGACGATAAAAGTCCACAACTCTGGCTGAAGCCTGTTCCTGACGTCTGAGCGTTTCCATTTCCCCTCGACTTTGTCTGACTGTTATCAGAGATAATCGCCCGGTTTCATCAATCATTCGGGCGACAGAGTCCAGTCGTCCGGTAGCTGCCACTATTTGCGCAGCTTTTTCTGTAACACCATAACTGGCATTACGGTTAAAGAGGTCCCAAGACAGATTGACACCTATCTGCTGGTCATCCCGGGTTACAGACCCCGTTAAATCCACCCGAGGGTACCGGGCAAGCTCCTGTGCTTTCAGTGCCGCTTTTTTACTCTCAACATCAGCTTGGCTGGCAAGCCACGACGGGTTACCTTTCTGTGGAGCCTGTGTAAAATCAGTTAATAATTTGGCCTCTGTCATCCTAGAAAAAGGATTTTCAAGATCAGCTTCGGTTACCGGATTTTTTGTCCAAGTGGACAGTTTTCCCAGCGTGGTTTTAAGTACTCTGCTCCTAGAATTTATCTGCTGCCGAACCATCAACCTTCTGGCTTCGGCCTGAACAAGCTCAGACTCCCGCCCGGTATCATGAATACTGATGGTATTCAGGTCATTAAGAATTGCGTTATGCCGGGAAAGGCTCTGTTCAAGTACCGCAATGGATTGTTTTTCCCTGAGTGCATCAAGATATAATGAAACAAAAGAGTGAATTGTTTCCTCTTTTGTTTCTTCCATTTTATAATGATAATATTCGGCTTCTGACTCACTCCGACGCACATCCGCCTCAATAGCCCCTGAAGCAAATATATTCACTTCACCACGAATACCGGGTAAAATATCTTCAGTGTCATAATCGTAGGAATAACGGTGACTTTGTGAAAGGAGTTTACTTCCTGTAGCTGTGACAACTGGCCAATGTGCAGAGCTTGCCTGCTCTATGCGGGATTGTGCCGAAGTTAACTCCGCCCGGGCTTCCATTACTATGGGATCGTGCATAACTGCCTCCCTAATTAAGGAGTAAAGAGGCGCACTGTTAGTGGAAAATGAAAACAACAATAATAATAACAAATGTTTACGCTTCATTTTTATGATTTTTATTTAAAATATTAATAACGTGATTGTCCGTGCTTTTGCACTAAAAACTATTATTATAATATTCACTTAGCAATGCGCAGACATTATGTATATGAGATATTTTCTTTAAGCTAATAGAAAAATAACTCAGTGAAACATCGTTTCTTTCACATACTTCTCGTTTTGTAAAACCATCTACTAAGTGCTCTCTTAATGACATAATGATCTTATCACTTCGAATCCCAGATAATTCTATTAGTAACCAGAAGTGTTCATTTGAAATGTTATTTATAGCTGGTTTTACATTAAATCGATAATGAGTTAGCGTATTCCGCTGTATATGATCTGCCATACCATTACACATTATTCAATGTTTAATTTATTATTGATTCACATTATAAATACATATTTGTTTGCATCAAATTTTTTTTGCCCTCAATCAAAAAACCATTAAATGAAATTTAAAACCAATAAAACCAATAATACTAGAGATTACATCTAAAAAATTACTTCTCTGTAGGGTTTTTATCTAAAAAAAGTGAAAGCTCAAAACAAAAAATTATTTATAAAATAAAACAAATGGACATTTTTTTGGTAAAAATCAATTTTTATATGCAGATAATATCTATATTATAGATATTATTGTTATCCATCATGTAGCGACCAAGGCGGTAGTGATTAAAGGGGGGGGGATATAAAAATTTATTGTACGTGGACTGCACCCCAAAACTTGGAGACCCAACTGATTAATGTGCAATTTTTATGGCAAAGCCAAAATATTCTCTCGAAACCAGATTGGTTGTAGTTAATCATTATCTTTCCAGACACGATGGCGCACGTCGTATCGCTAAACGTTTTGGTGTTGAAAAAACATCTGCTGGGTAAGGTAAGAGACTGGTAACTCCACGATATTGATCGTATCACATGGAAAAATGACCTCCACACTCCTGAGTTTCGACTGACGGTTGTCCTGAAGTCTCTGAGTGAAGAACTTACCACGCGCGAGGCCGCTGCACGGTTTAATATCTCAAATGAATCCGTTATCCGGCACTGGGTGAAGAAGGTCTTCTGAACATAAAACCAGGCCGGAGCAAAGACATGACAAAATCTCAAAAAACACCTCCACTTACTGATGCAGAACTGGAAAAGTGGCTCTTCTGCAACCTGGGTGGAGATTCTCATGCCAGTGGACTCATTACCCTCTGCTTGAGTAGTTCAAATCCGGCTCGACCATACATCTGGCGTTTCAACATCTTCAGGCGATTTACATGACCTTCGACAACACCATTACTCCAGCGACTGCTGATTGCCTCACATATAGCCGCAGCATCAGCTTCCATCCCCGCAGCCACGCACCGAAGTTCTGCTGAGCCGCTTTCGTGGACTCGAGTGAACAAGCTGCTTAGCTGTGATTTATTTTGGGTTTTCAGAATACGGTAGAACTCGAGTACCAGTTGCTGCGCTATTTTCAGCTCCGGTTCTTTTTCACACATCAGACTAATAAATCGGGAAGCATAATTTTCTTCACCCCTGATTATTAACCAGTGGCTTACCCGGGACACTGAAGGAAGTCTGAAGGAAGTCTGACGGCAGTAGTAACCGGTGGGATCCAGCCTTTACGCGATTTGGCAACAGCATCCCTGACGATGGTTTCACTGCCTGTACCCCCCTGGCCACCATTTCCCGCCATATCCTGCTGGCGTTATAATTACCACTTTCTCGTTGCTCTTTTAACCACTCCCTCCATGGGTCCAGAAGCCCTCGCTTTGGAGGCCGGGTTGACATTTCAGGGAATGTTCCTGAACGCCCCCTGCGACTGACTGTCACACGCGACAGGCCTGTAATACGGGATATTTCCCTGAAACTACATCCCTTGTTATGCAGGGCCATAACCTCTGTCCAAAGCTGATGCCGTTTTTTGCGGGTTTGCTGTTTAAGGCGTTCCGGACGACGGAGCGATACTGCAGGCACAGATGGTTTTGCCCCGGGTTATTCCTTTGGTGACAACTAACTGGTAACAAGACGTATCAGAGTCATATGTCTGTACATCATTCGTTCAGGCGCATCGCCAATATTGTTTAGCAGAAGCCATCGTTCAGCTACCTGTCTGGCCTGAGGTGCACCTTCACGTGCTGCTGTCGCATTGATTCCGCAGCGATCACGCGAGACAACCTGTATTTCCGGATATTTTCTGAACCAGGTCGCCAGCGTATGCTGATCGCGACCGTGCAACAGGACGAGGGGACGGTGAGTATCAAGATTGACTATTAACATACCGCAGCAGTGGCCCCGATGCCACGCCACTCATCAATACCGACATGGGGCGAGCCTGACAGTTTCGTCTCCAGGGTATTATAAGCCTGCGAAGAAGAGTATCTGCACTGCAACGGAGACCCACTGTCGTTGCTGCCCGTTTTCCAGCCTCACCTCCGGCTATTAATCCCATCTGACGCTGTAAATTTTGTAACGACTGTGAAGACTGCTGGTGTGAACTGGCTAAGGGAGCAAGCGACCCGGCAAAAATTTTACGTGAACAAGCCGGGTTACGGCAGTACCAGTGGCGGACGGAAAATACAAGCCATAGCGTCTGGCCTGTGCAGGGTAGATGCTGTATCCGGCGCCGGGGACAACTATGAACAGAATCGCTACGCTTAAAGCATTCAGGACATTGCGCTGTTTTGCGTTTTCCGCGGAGATGGAGGGTTATACCGTCAGATCTAATAATTTGTCGACTGCATTACCATCCGCAAGGTAACTGTAGAAGTGTCTTAAGAGAGTGCATTGCGTTGCCCATAACTGAAAACAGCTTAGATCCTTGTTCACCAGAAAGTTTCATCCATTTTCTTCCACCCAGGTTGCGGAAGAGCTACTTTTCATCCGTCGTTGACAAATAATGATGAGATAGTCACAGAGCAGCGTTTGGGAAGCGCACAATCACAATATTGTACGGTTGCATTATCGCGGTAGAGTATACCGCATGCTAAAAATAAGTTAAGTAAGCGTCTGAATGATATTACATACTATATGTATGGAACCAAAATACATTTTTGATTAATTACTTGCTTTTTCAGGACGGAGACGTATATCTCATCCTGGATACAACTCCACAGAGAGGAGAATTGTTTTTATCCGGAACAAATCTAGGACCACGCAGGAAACAGAGTAATACCGCAAAGTTCTAGTGATTAGCTGGACACCGCTGCTTATTAATGAGAGCAATATTTCTGTAACAAAGATAACACATTCTGAGTCAGAATAATTTCATCATCAGGTATAACCAGCAGGCAAGCTTGCGAACGGAGCGTGCACACAGCCCAGCTTGCAGCGAACGACCTGTACCAAAATGAGATACCAACAGCGTGAGCTATGAGAAAGCGCTACGCTTCCCGAAGGGAGAAAGGCGGAGAGGTACGCACAAGGGAGCTTCCAGAGGGAAAGGGAGTACCAGCTGGCGAATTTGCACTCCAACAAATAATTCCCCCTTTTCTACTCCACTACTTTTGACCATACGTCTGGCGCTTAATTCGTTGATTGTTGGCCTTGCAAGCGCCGTTAGACCTGATTCACCATACCCAGGCAGTCTTGGAAACGGAAAGCTTGCGCGTTAAGCGCACGTTTTAACTAATTCAAATACATAATGAATTGATTCAGGAATAAATTGTGATGCTCATCACAACAAAAGAAGGTAACAATAATAAAATATTTATTATTTCTTATTATTATCACTGGGAAATTATAAGAAATGTCCGATTTTTTTGAATTTTACAAATGACAATGACAATAAAAGCCGGTTGTTGCATGCATTTTCATTCTTTATCACCAATAAAAAAATAAATTTTTATTTAACATTACCCCATTAAAAGATATAGACATAAAATGAAGTTTTAAAATAGTATTTCAGCGAGAAAGTCGTTAAAAACTTAAGGTGTTATGCACATCGCACAAGTGATTATGAACAGAATGGCATTTAAACAAAATGCTGTAGTATCTCAATTACATTTACAATAAAAATAGTCATCCGAGGACAATCGATGAGGAAGTCGGGTACTCCGTGGTAAACATAATTTATGAATACTGAATGAGGCAACCTATACTTGTCATATCCGGATAAAATCACCCTCTGGTAATACTCTTAAGTAAATACCCAGGGTAACAATGTTATAAAATTAGATGGGTTATGTTTATTTTTTATAAGTAAAAATCACGAGTATAATTAATGGTGGCAGTAATAAAAACATATAAAAACAATACCGCATATGTGAAAAAAATTGCAGGAGCGGTAATTTTGTAAGCAAACGAAAAGTATTTCACTATGTAACAGACATCACAAAAATACATTAATGCAGTCACTATATTTTCCGCCCGGGTGATAACGTCTGGTTATCATTAGTACTTAAACATCATGGAGAGTCCGCAGTGAATAAAGTTTATTCTCTTAAATATTGCCCTGTCACCGGGGGACTTATTGTTGTCTCTGAACTTGCCAGCAGGGTAATAAAAAAGACATGCCGAAGATTAACGCATATTCTTCTGGCTGGCATTCCAGCAGTCTATCTGTATTACCCTCAGATATCCCAGGCGGGCATTGTCCGTTCCGATATTGCCTATCAGATTTATCGTGATTTCGCTGAAAACAAAGGGCTTTTTGTACCTGGTGCCACAGATATTCCGGTATATGATAAGGACGGAAAACTTGTGGGGAGACTGGATAAAGCCCCAATGGCCGATTTCAGCAGTGTGAGCTCAAATGGCGTTGCTACGCTTGTATCACCTCAGTATATCGTCAGCGTAAAGCATAACGGAGGATATCAGAGTGTGAGCTTTGGTAATGGGAAAAATACATATTCCCTTGTTGACCGTAATAACCACTCTTCTGTTGACTTCCATGCTCCACGTCTGAATAAACTGGTTACAGAAGTTATTCCCTCAGCGATAACATCAGAAGGAACCAAAGCCAATGCTTATAAAGACACTGAACGTTACACCGCTTTTTATCGGGTGGGTAGTGGTACGCAGTACACTAAGGACAAGGACGGAAATTTAGTTAAGGTTGCCGGCGGATATGCTTTTAAAACAGGAGGAACCACAGGAGTTCCTCTGATATCTGATGCAACAATAGTCTCTAATCCCGGGCAAACCTATAATCCTGTAAACGGACCTTTACCTGACTATGGTGCCCCTGGGGACAGTGGTTCTCCTTTGTTTGCTTATGATGAACAACAAAAAAAATGGGTTATTGTTGCTGTATTAAGAGCATATGCAGGTATTAATGGTGCTACGAACTGGTGGAATGTCATACCAACAGATTATCTGAACCAGGTTATGCAGGACGATTTCGATGCCCCCGTGGACTTTGTTTCCGGACTGCCCCCCCTGAACTGGACATACGACAAAACATCAGGCACAGGCACCCTGAGCCAGGGCAGTAAAAACTGGACCATGCACGGGCAGAAAGACAATGATCTCAATGCCGGTAAAAATCTGGTATTCAGCGGGCAGAACGGTGCAATTGTCCTGAAAGACAGTGTGACTCAGGGGGCCGGTTATCTCGAATTTAAAGACAGTTACACCGTATCTGCTGAATCCGGAAAAACCTGGACGGGTGCCGGCATTATTACTGACAAGGGGACGAATGTGACCTGGAAGGTCAACGGGGTTGCCGGTGACAACCTGCATAAATTGGGGGAAGGAACCCTGACCATAAACGGAACAGGTGTAAACCCGGGAGGACTGAAAACGGGAGACGGTACCGTTGTACTTAACCAGCAGGCAGACACTGCAGGTAATGTTCAGGCCTTCAGTTCCGTGAACCTCGCCAGCGGACGACCGACCGTGGTGCTCGGAGATGCCCGTCAGGTCAATCCGGATAACATTTCATGGGGATACCGGGGAGGTAAGCTTGACCTTAATGGTAATGCCGTTACCTTCACCCGACTGCAGGCTGCCGATTACGGGGCGGTGATTACAAATAATGCACAGCAAAAATCCCGGCTTTTACTGGATCTTAAGGCTCAGGATACAAATGTCAGTGTTCCGATTGGCAGTATATCCCCCTTTGGCGGTACCGGCACACCGGGAAACCTATACAGCATGATACTCAACGGCCAGACCCGCTTCTATATTCTGAAATCTGCCAGCTATGGTAACACCCTGTGGGGGAACAGCCTGAATGACCCGGCTCAGTGGGAATTTGTTGGCACGGACAAAAACAAAGCAGTTCAGACAGTAAAAGACCGGATCCTGGCCGGGCGGGCAAAACAACCCGTTATCTTTCATGGTCAGCTGACCGGGAATATGGATGTCACCATTCCACAGCTGCCGGGGGGAAGAAAGGTCATCCTTGATGGTAGCGTGAACCTGCCGGAAGGTACCCTGAGTGAGGACAGTGGCACCCTGATATTCCAGGGGCATCCGGTTATCCACGCCTCCGTCAGTGGCAGTGCGCCGGTCAGCCTGAACCAGAAAGACTGGGAAAACCGCCAGTTCATAATGAAAACACTGTCGCTGAAAGATGCTGACTTCCATCTTTCACGTAACGCCTCGCTGAACAGTGACATTAAGTCGGATAACAGCCATATCACACTGGGAAGTGACAGGGTATTTGTGGATAAAAATGACGGAACAGGAAATTATGTCATTCTGGAGGAAGGTACCTCTGTCCCGGACACCGTGAATGACAGGAGCCTGTATGAAGGGAATATTACGCTGGACCATAACTCAACCCTGGATATCGGCAGCCGGTTCACCGGAGGGATTGAAGCTTATGACAGTGCCGTCAGTATCACCTCTCCGGACGTCCTGTTAACAGCCCCGGGTGCTTTTGCCGACAGTTCACTGACAGTGCATGATGGCGGTCATCTTACAGCACTGAACGGTCTTTTCAGCGACGGGCATATTCAGGCCGGTAAGAACAGCAAAATCACCCTGAGCGGTACACCGGTTAAAGATACGGCTAACCAGTATGCCCCTGCTGTATATCTGACGGACGGATATGACCTGACCGGCGATAACGCAACACTGGAAATTACCCGTGGAGCACATGCTTCCGGTGATATTCATGCCTCTGCGGCATCAACAGTTACCATCGGGTCTGACACGCCGGCAGAACTGGCTTCTGCGGACTGCATCGGCGTTTGCCGGCAGTCTTCTTGAGGGCTATAACGCAGCATTCAATGGTGCCATAACCGGTGGCAGGGCTGATGTCAGTATGCATAATGCACTGTGGACTCTGGGTGGGGACTCCGCCATCCACACTCTTACCGTCAGAAACAGCCGTATCAGTTCTGAAGGAGACCGTACTTTCCGTACCCTGACGGTGAATAAACTGGATGCAACAGGCAGTGATTTTGTTCTGCGTACGGACCTGAAAAATGCCGATAAAATTAATGTGACTGAAAAAGCCACGGGTTCAGATAACAGCCTGAACGTCAGCTTTATGAAGGATCCGGCTCAGGGACAGTCCCTGAATATTCCTCTGGTCACGGCACCGGCGGGAACTTCAGCAGAGATGTTTAAGGCCGGCACCCGGATGATAGGTTTCAGTCGGGTGACTCCAACCCTGCATGTTGACACCAGTGGTGGCAATACGAAGTGGATACTGGACGGTTTTAAAGCGGAGGCTGATAAAGCCGCTGCCGCGAAGGCTGACAGTTTCATGAATGCCGGGTATAAAAACTTCATGACGGAAGTCAACAATCTGAACAAACGTATGGGTGACCTGCGTGACACAAACGGTGATGCCGGAGCCTGGGCGCGCATCATGAGTGGTGCCGGTTCTGCAGACGGTGGTTACAGTGATAATTACACCCATGTTCAGGTCGGCTTTGACAAAAAACATGAACTGGACGGAGTGGACCTGTTTACCGGTGTCACGATGACCTATACCGACAGCAGTGCAGACAGCCATGCGTTCAGCGGCAAGACGAAATCGGTGGGGGGCGGTCTGTATGCTTCAGCATTGTTTGAGTCCGGTGCCTATATCGATTTGATTGGTAAATATATTCACCATGACAATGATTACACAGGTAACTTTGCCGGTCTGGGAACGAAACACTACAACACCCATTCCTGGTATGCCGGTGCTGAAACGGGTTACCGCTATCACCTGACAGAGGAAACGTTCATTGAGCCGCAGGCTGAACTGGTTTACGGCGCCGTGTCCGGGAAAACATTCCGCTGGAAAGACGGTGATATGGACCTGAGCATGAAGAACAGGGACTTCAGTCCGCTGATTGGAAGAACAGGGATTGAACTGGGCAAGACCTTCAGTGGTAAGGACTGGAGTGTGACGGCCCGTGCCGGGACCAGCTGGCAGTTTGACCTACTGAATAATGGTGAGACGGTACTGCGTGATGCGTCCGGGGAGAAACGGATAAAAGGCGAGAAAGACAGCCGGATGCTGTTTAATGTTGGTATGAATGCGCAGATAAAGGACAATATGCGCTTTGGTCTGGAGTTTGAGAAGTCAGCCTTTGGTAAATATAACGTGGATAATGCGGTAAACGCAAATTTCCGGTATATGTTCTGATGTGGGGGAAAGGCTGCCGGAAGGCAGCCTTTCTCAGAGATTCTTAAAATATAAAACAGTATTTTCTTAATCATCCTTCTTATGGTAGTTCTGTATGAGCCATGAATATATTATTCATGTTTTGTAAAAACTTACATTGCAAAAAAATTATTCTTTCATGTCTTATAACTTGAAGGGGAGTAAGGTGATTTCATTACATAATGAATTACAAAATGATTTTATAAATACAAGTTGGTGAGTGTGTATATGCGTTATTCTTCTTATGCAAAAAAAACATATAATTCAGGATTACAACGAGCAAGTGTAAATGATGAGCACTTTTCGCTTCTGATTGAAATATCACCAATCAGAAGTGAAAAAACAATAGTGGCTCTTAGAGAATATTTGGTTTATGGTTACTCAAAACAAGAAAGCTGTGACAGAAATAATGTATCCAATAGTTATTTTTGTTTGTGTCTGAAAAAACTGAATTATACCCATGGTATTGTATCTGCCCTGAAATATTTCTATCAAACATAAAATATAATCATAATATCGCTTTACCTCCCAAAATACAGCTGAACTTTATGACTTGGCTGATAAAGTGATACTACGATGAAAACTGAATTTGTTTAAAAATCCCGGGCGTCAGTCCTCTGATTGCTGCAGTATTTTTCAGCAAAATTGATGCCACATAGTTCTCTGGCCGGTGACAATTATCGACATGGTTCGGATTCGCTCCCCGCCAGCACAGCTCTGGCGGTAAACAGCACTACCTTCTGTGGTCAAAAATAGCAACCAGTGTCTGATAGCTTTCATTCTCCGTGATGCGAGTTTCGTAATGTGCGGTGTGAAAAATGCGTATTTTCATGGTAGTAGAACACCCAATAACGGCGTTTTTCAAGCTAATTGTCGCCTTTTGTAATAAAATTACATTATGCTGTTTCTTTTCTGGATTCAGATACACTGCCTGAATATGTTCCCAGTCGACCCTGTAAATAATTCTGTGTAACTGCCGCCGTATTAAAGGTGCTCGCTAAGGCGGTCACCAAACTCGATAATAAAACGGCTCATTGCCAGCCGCCAGTTCTGGATTGGCATACTCCATTTTTTTGACGCCGACTGTATCGCCAGATAAATCACTTTTCGCACCGAGTCGTCCGTTGGGAACACCTTGCGCTTCTTT
>OFHA01001629.1_pt1 | contig 14932 bp, 14 predicted proteins | sample 1521891 | NCBI WGS metagenome assembly OFHA01 (sample SAMEA3504089, study PRJEB24116) | mouse gut metagenome | biome: mouse gut; feature: mouse-associated habitat; material: faeces | place: Denmark | collected 2011
CTGCCGCAATAATCTGGTTTTCCAGATTTTCACGCTTGGACGTATGCGTCAGTACTTCTGTCGTGCTGACTTCCTGGTTTTCCAGATTGCTGACAAGCCCCCATACTTCAATTCCTTTGTCATGGCAGTATTTTACATAATCCGCACTGGCCAGATTCGCGATATTTCCGTCGTTGTCATTTAAATAAAACCAGGTAGGAGAAATCACATTAATTCCTTTTGTATTCTGCAATACGCTTACAATATTATTATTTGCTTCCGGTACCGTAACCTGATGCCATGCCATGCAGATTTCATAGTCCCTCATTTCGTGCGTAAAGGTCTGTTCCTCAAACTCATGGGCCTGCGTTTCCTCTGTCTCCGCACCGAGGCGCTTATTCTGCACATATCCAATCAGGCCGTCCGGCGTCGCTGCCTTCGTCCATTTTTTTCCGGAATCCAGCTTGATTAAGGTTTCATCCTTTCCAAGCTCTTTTAAAATTTTGCTCTTTACACTGTTTTTCACGCGCAGCTGTGTTTTTCTCTTGACAGATACTTTTTTCACAGTGCCCCATTCCGTCTGCACAAGGACACGGCCCGGTTCTTCTATATACTCATATTCCATGTCGGTATACTGTGCGACATAATCTAACGCAATATATGTCTTGTCTACATCCACCAGGACAATCTTATAAGACTTGCTGTCCTTCTTCCTTCCGGTGTAAAAGTCCTTGCTGTCTGCGAATGCTTTGATTACATCAGAAGAAGTCGTATATAAAAGGATATTTTCATTTGTGTCCCAGTAAAAGCGGTCATTCAGATAATCATGTACATAGTTATAATCCAGATAAATCTCGCCATTACGCAGCAAAGCTTTTTCTTCTATTATACTGTGATTCAGTTCAATTGCAATCTCATCATCCGCTGTAATTCCAAAATATTCTTCAAGATTCTGTTCCTCGCTGTTTGGTACATACTGCTTTATCTTTTTCCCAACGATTATACTCACAAGGATAATAAAAATTAGGGATAACACGGCCACCACCGGTATTATTTTGTCCTTCATCGCTTTCCTCCTAATGTATTTTCAGATTCGTTTATAATGGCCTTTTTATTATAGCCTGTTGCGCGGTATTTTACAAGAAACAATCTGAAATTTTGATTAACAGAAGCAATAGAAGGTATTGTAACACAGAAAAACAGGCAGAATCCGGTATCCCCATACCTTTTCTTCTGCCTGTTCTAGTCAGGTTTCTTCCTGCAGATGCATTCTGGCTGCTATTTGAAAGGCATTGAGGTTTCCTTTTCCATATAAATGTGTCTGACAGCCATCTGCATCCGGTTATTTACTTTTTTTCTGTTTATTTGCACCGCACCTTGTCAAAATGCAGTTCCGTCAGCACCCCCTCGTCATATACATAATCCCTCATATAAGAACAGTTATCTTCCTGTACACACAGCTGGCTCGCCACCGTTTCCGGCGTGCTTTTTTCGCCTTCCAGAAATATGGTAATCCCGCGTCCCTGTATGTTTTTCAGTTCTAAAAATAATTGATTTCTATCCATCCCTCCACCTATTCCTGACAGGGAATCAGCATGCAGAACTGACAATTCTGAATTTACTGTCTTTGTGATATAATAAATCCCCCATACTATCCCTGTCAGATACTTTATCAGATACTTTAATTTGTTTTCCTGGAAACACCGGTCTTCTTTTTGTCCAAAAACAGGCCGGTTTTTATGACTGTTCCTTTTTTCAGCGCCCTGCCTGCTTTCTTTCCCGTAATCTGCCCGGGGTCATTCATAATGTCCGCAGCTTCGCTCTCTAAAATCCATGCCTTCTTTTTTTCCAGGCTGGTTTTTTTGACTTTTTCTCCGGCGTCCAAATCTTCCCTGAGCGTCCATACATACAAATACAGTCCGTGTTCTTCCAGCTCCCTGTACTGCGATGCCTGCTGGCAGAGCCTGTGGCTGCTGAACCAAAGTACCGCCAGTACCAGTGCAAGCGGGACTCCTGCAATACATGCCCCGGTAACGCCATGCAGCAGCATTGCCCTTGTCCTGTATTTTAAAATACTTCTTCTCCTTTCTTAATTCTAATATTTCTTACTAATTCTAATATTACTTCTTAATTCTGGAATATCGGTCTGCAGCTTTCCTGCTGAGACAGGCTCACAAAGCCTTTATAGCAGCTTCTGCAAAAATATCAGGTCTTCTTTTTTCAGATAGAATGGATTTTCAATCCAGGGTACGCTTGTCAGATGCATTTTATATCTTTTTTGAATTCTTTTCCTGTCAGTCCGGTCCGCAAATAAAACCAGAAATTCCCATTGTTGATAGTTTTCGATTGCAATTATATTCCTCATAAAATGCTCAAAAGCAGATACTTTCCAGGGGCTGATGCTTCCCATTACAAGCTTTCTGTCACAGCGTAAAAATTCTTCCCTGGCGGCCTGGTAATCGCCGCCGCAATCGAGTACAAATGCTTCATATCCGCTGTTTAAAATCTCGGGTATCTTCCCCACTCCGATACCCGTAAAGTACTGGACATGAAAAAGCTCCTGCTTTCCCCTGCACTCGTCCCGAATCATGTGTTCCAAATCATGCTGTCCCGGCATTTCAATCACTGCGGTCTGTTTTCCCAATCCAGACTGCAGGTAATTTGCCAGTGCAATGGCCAGATGCGTGGTACCGCATCCGCTGCCAGTCCCAATAATACCAATACTGATCTTCTCCTTCAGTTTTCCGGTTAAAAATCCATTCAGTTTTCTTACCACCCTTCCTGTAACAGGAGCTTCTGGAACCATTTCCGTTTCTCCCTTGTCATGCGAAACGGATCTTCATCCAGAGGAAAGCAGTAGACACGGTGGTGATACATCCTTGCCATCCGTTTTGCCTGCACGCTGTTTCCATAATTACAGATAAGCACGAGATTTTCTCTCAGGCTGATTTTTTCCAGAAGGCTTCTTGACCGTTCACATTCCCACGGCCTGCTTCCCATGACAACTATCAGCCTGTTCCCGCCTTCCAGCACATCTTCCAGCTGTATTCCGTAATCCTGGATATACAGGCATTCATCGCTGTCCCATTGTGCAATTCCCTCGCCATAATATGGCATTCCCCGGAATTTCCCGCGCATAACCGCACCGTCTTTTCCGATATAGCTGCCTTCTTCGTTTGCAAGCAGCCGGATGCAGTCCGACTGGCGGCATTCCCGGTAAATGCAGGGGCTGTAATACTGATTGCAGAAACTGGCAAGTGCGATGGCAAAATGTGTCGTTCCCACACGTTCCTGCGTTCCCGCTACTGCTATTTTTTTTAAGAGATGCTTGTTTTTTTTCTGCTGAAAATTCTGATAACCGTTTTCAAGCACGTTACTTAATGCTGAGATAAGTTCTTCTATGGATGCGTAACGTTCTTCCCTGGAATAAGCGGATGCTTTTTGGATTAACGGTTTTAGAAGCTGGGACTTCTTGTCTGATTGTCCTGCTGCCTTTTTTGTCATAAATTCCAGAACTTTTCCAATTCCGTAAATGTCTGCACGGACATCACAGGAAATGCCCTGGTATTTTTCCGGCGGCGCAAAACCTTCGGTCCCAAAATACTGGAATGTATTTCCACTGCTGGTAATAAAAGATGAGATTCCAAAATCGATTAAAACAATTCGATTTCCACATAATAAGATATGTTCCGGTTTCAAATCCTGATGAATAATTGGTTCCGGCTGTCCATGCAGGTATTTTATCACATCACATATCTGCAATGCCATATGGATTACCGTATCTATGGAAATACAGTCTTGACGAAGCACGAATGCTTCGAGTGATTGTCCCTGGATATATTCTTCTATGATATAATATAACTTATCATCTTCTTCTACATCGTAAATCGTGGGGATACCGGGATGTTTCAGATTTTTTAGAATATCTGCTTCCAGAAGGAGCTGCGGCTGCATCGGATGTGCAGACTTGCTGATACATTTGACTGCACGGTATGCCTTCAGCTTCCTGTGTTCGGCCAGAAATACTTCGCTGCTGTTTCCTTTTCCAAGACAGGAAAGGATGCGGTACTTGCCGGACAAATTTGATATTTGAATGCTTATTCTCCTTTCTGACTAAGGGCGTAAGCATCTCTTGCAACTGTTATACCACAGCCTGCCGGAGTTTGGCAAGCATTTTTTTCAATATTTATGATTTTTTATAAAATTTTTAAAAAATATATGCGTTCTGCGCTTGACTATCATATACTTTTTTTATATACTTTGTATACTTCAAGCTGACAATTGCCATTTTATAATAAAACAATATACGATTCAGACATTTTTAAGGGAGTGATTGAATGAAAATCGAAAAAGTAAGTGACACCCAGATTCGATGCACGCTGACGAAGGAAGATTTAGCTGACCGCCATTTAAAAATCAGTGAACTTGCCTATGGCACCGAAAAAGCCAAAAACCTGTTCCGTGATATGATGCAGCAGGCTTCTTATGAATTTGGATTTGAAGCAGATGACATCCCTTTGATGATAGAAGCGATTCCCGTATCATCCGATACCATTATCCTTCTGATAACCAAAGTGGAATACCCGGAAGAACTTGATACCCGTTTTTCCAAATTTTCTGATACAGACAATGATGACTCCTTTTCCGGATATTCGCCGGACCAGGGCGGCTCTTACGAAGCTGCAAGCGCCAACGATATTTTAGACTGGTTTCAGAAAATCCAGCAGGAATCCAAAGCAAAGGAAACCCAGCATAAGAAAAAAAGTAAATCCGAAGACTTTATCCCGCTGGACCAGGCTGTCAGGCACGAACCAAAAGAGACCGTTCCAAGCTCACCTGCTATCGAAATCCCTGTAGATCTGACAAAGCTGTTCCTGATTCATAACCTGGATATCATGTCCAAGATTGCAACTGTGCTCGATGGGTACTACCATGGGGATAATACGCTGTTCCGTGATTCCCAGTCCCATATTTTTTACCTGGTAGTCCATAAGAGCTCCCATACACCGGAAGAATTTAATAAAGTATGTAATATTTTATCGGAATATTCGACACAGATTAACTTTTCAGATTCCATAGAAGCTTATTTCAATGAACATTTCGACTGCATCATCCGCAGCAGGGCTTTGCAGCAGTTTGCTGCCATTTAGCGGGTTTCTTGCACAAATCTCCTGCTATCATCCGTCTGATGAAAACAATATTTCTGTACATTCTATACAATCTATGCAATCCATACAAATAAAAGAAACCGGGTACAGCGCACATGTACCGGTTTCTTTCTGCATTCCCGTTTTTATTCATTTTTGGCCAGAAAATCATTGATTTGCGTAACCAGCGCATCCGGCTGGATTCCGTGCACCATCGCTGCTTCTTCAATCGTTTCCATCTGTGAAGACGGGCATCCAAGACAGTGCATGCCGATGTTTAATAAAAGCGGTGCAATATTCTCATTAATCTGGAGCAGTTCTCCTATCATTGTGCTTTTTGTAACCTGCTGTGCCATATTCTGATTCTCCTTTTCTCTGCTTCGTCTGCTTTGCGGACGTTTTGTTATGATGCATAATCTGCCCGGTTTCTTAATTAATATACTATAGTGCAGTTTTAATGTCAATTCCGTCCCGTTGTATTTAAAAATATACATCCCATCCATATTTGTTTCATTTTCCCACTTGTATTAATTCACATTTTGTATTATTATATGTTCAGCGGACAAGGTTCGTATCAATCAATCTTATGAAGGAGGATTTAAACAATGGCATACAAAATTACAGATGCTTGTGTAAGCTGTGGTACATGTGTAGGAGAGTGTCCGGTAGGAGCAATCGCTGAAGGCGACGGCAAATACGATATCGACGCTGATGCATGCGTTAGCTGCGGTACATGTGCTGGTGCATGTCCTACAGGTGCTATTGAGGAAGGCTAAACCGCCCGGCCCTGTACACACATACGGAAGAAATTAAACATAATATGTGAAAACCGCCGGAAAAATCCGGCGGTTTTATTTTATATTTCCTATTTTCTGCTGTTCCATATGTACGGTATTTTTCTGTCAGGCTGTCAGATCATCAAATCCGGTGCCAGTTCATTTTTATTTTTCAGCATTTTGCGTTCTTTCCGGCTCAGGCGCTCTTTCTTTTCACGCCGCCGCCCATTCTTCCCGATGCTGCGTATCGCTTCATCCAGCTTGCGGAATCGTTCTTCTTCCTGTTCCTCCTGCGTGCGCATCAGGTAATTCATTTCTTTAATCACATGCTCTCCGACCTGGGTGCCCACTTCCTCGCCAAGCTCGTGATTATTTTCACTGATTGCCCTGCGCACGATTTCTGTCATCATGGTCTGGAACTGCTCCATGCGTCTTTCACGCTGTTCTTCGTCAGCCACCTGGCTTGTTTTCTGGGTTACATGAATCACTTCATTCGCTGCCATTTCTCTTTCTGAAACCTCCTCACCACATATTTCCATGCCGTTCACCTTTTCAATGCGAATGGCAGGCTCCATCACGTTTTCTTCCTTGCGCTCTTTTTCATCCTGCAGAATCAGCTTGATTGCTTTCAGCTGGTAGCCGCGTTCCTTCAGTTCTTTTATCCTCAAAAATTCCTGTATGTTTTCCTCTGTATAATAGCGGTGCCCCAGTTCATTTCTTGGAATCGTCAGTTCCAGTTCATCTTCCCAGTACCGCAGAACATGTGATTCAACCTGCACAGTATTTGCTGCATCCGAAATCATATAACGTACCTTTTCCACTTAGAAAACCTCCTTTTTCTAACGCATGGCGGGTTCGAAGCATAATATCATATAACTTCTGTAATCAAGTATAGCCTACTGCCTGTCCATGCACAATTTGATTTCATCGTGAAATAACGACACATCCTGACAGATACGGGGGATTTCCGTGGAAATAATATGGGAAATCTGTCACAAGGCAGGGAAATTGTGTAAGATTCAAAAAAAGATGTGGATAACTTTTTGCATGTGTGTTGCAGCTGTGCATAACTAATCGCGCTGCATATTTGCAAACTTCGTATACTGAGGCAGCCATACAAGGCTGACCGTCCCAATCGGGCCGTTTCTCTGCTTGGCAATAATCACTTCTGCAATATTTTTACGGTCGGTATCTTTGTTATAATAATCATCCCGGTAAAGAAACATCACGACATCCGCGTCCTGCTCAATCGCTCCTGATTCACGAAGGTCGGACAGCATCGGACGGTGGTCGGGCCTTTGTTCCACTGCACGGCTTAACTGCGACAATGCAATCACCGGCACATGCAGCTCCCTTGCAAGCGCTTTGAGCGAACGGGATATTTCCGATATTTCCTGCTGCCTCGAATCGGTTTTTCCATTTCCGGACATCAGCTGCAGGTAATCGATAATAACCAGCTGGATATTATGCTCAAGCTTATATTTCCGGCATTTGGAACGCAGTTCGTTAATCGATATCCCGGGGGTATCGTCAATAATCAGGTTCGAGCGGCCGATTGTCCCGGCTCCTTCTATGAGCTTTTCCCATTCGGTATCAGACAGGTTTCCATTGCGCAGCGCCTGTGCATCCACTCTGGATTCCAGGGAAAAAAGCCTGTTGACCAGCTGCTCCTTCGACATTTCCAGACTGAATATGGCAGTTGCCAGTTCACTGTGAAATGCCGTATACTGTGCTATATTTAATACAAACGCTGTTTTCCCCATGGAAGGGCGTGCAGCTACCAGAATCAGATCGGAAGGCTGCAGGCCGGACATGCGGTAATCCAGGTCAATAAACCCGGTTGCAATGCCGGTTACGTTTCCCTGGATTCTGGAAGCCTTCTCAATCCGTTCCAGCGCATTGATGACAATCTGGCGGATAGGCACAAATTCCCCTCCGTCCTGGCTCTGGAGAATCTGAAATACGTTTTTCTCCGTATTTGCAAATATCGTCTCCAAATCCTCGTTTCCCGCATAGCATTCGTTCTGAATCGTTTCCGTGACCTTTATCAGCCTGCGCAGCATCGCCTTATCCTTTACAATATCCGCATAATAACGCACGTTTGCAGAGGTCGGCACTGCTGCCACAAGGTCATTGATATATTCCAGGCTGCTGATTTCAGGTGGCAGCTCTTTTTCTTTCAGCTTATTTTGCAGGGTAATAAAATCGACCGGCTTGTTTTCGTTAAACAGCTCTATCATGGATTCAAATAAAACTGCATACTGGTTATGGTAAAAATCTTCTGCCACAAGCGTTTCAGAAGCCGTAATAATCGCAGCCCGGTCCATCATCATGGAACCGATAACCGACTGCTCCGCTTCCAGGCTGTTTGGCATGGTTCTTTTGATAAGCGCTTCTTCCATAAAAATCAGCCTTCTGTAACATGTACTTTTAATTCAGCCATTACCTGCGGATGCAGCTTAACCGGAACCTCATAATAGCCAAGCGCCCGGATTGGCTCTGCCAGCTGCATTTTTTTCTTATCCAGCTCCAGATGCAGCTGTGACTTTACTGCTTCTGCGATTTCCTTCGTGGAAACAGAACCAAAGGTACGCCCGCCTTCACCCGACTTGATTTTAACTTCGACCTGTTTTTCTTTTAAATCCAGGGCCAGCTGTTTTGCTGCTGCCAGATTTTCTGCCGCATCCTTTTCGGCGCGCTGGTTGCGCAGCTTTAAATCGTTCAATGTCTGGTTCGTAGCTTCCACGCCGAGCTTTTTGCGGATAAGCATATTCCGAGCAAATGCATCGCTGACTTCTACGACTTCATTTTTCTTTCCTACGGATTTGACATCAGCCAGTAAAATTACTTTCATATTTCAACCTCTCCTTTTTCTATCATGTTATCTAAAATTTTCCGTATTTTCTGTTTTGCTTCTTCAATGCTGCATTCGGACAGCTGCGCGCCGGCAATATTCGCATGGCCACCGCCGCCAAGGCGCTCCATAATAGACTGTACATTAATTTCATCGATAGAACGGGAGCTGATAAAAATCCTGTTCTGGTATTCCGTCATGACAAAAGATGCCTTGATTCCGATAATATTCAGCAGCTCATTGGCCGACTGCGCGCTGACAACGGTCGGGCTTTCGACCTTATCCGCCGGACAGACCGAAATTGCAAACGCCCCGTGATATACCTCTGCATTGCGCATGACCTCGGCCCTCGCCTTATAATCCGCCATATCATTGCGCAGCATCTTGCGGACTCTTGTGACCTCGGCACCGCACCGCCTTAAATAAGCTGCTGCTTCAAAGGTACGCACGCCTGTTTTCTGCATAAAATTATTTGTATCGATTAATATTCCGGCATAAATCGCATCCGCTTCACATGCCGTCAGCTTGATATTTTCAGCAAAATACTGAAGCACTTCTGCAATCATTTCACAGGTAGAGGATGCATAAGGCTCAATATAAGACAGTATCGGATTTTCCACAACCTCGCTGCCCTGCCTGTGATGGTCAAATACGACAACCGATTTCGTCTTTTTTAAGATTTCAGGACAGTCCGTGTAAGTCGGGCGGTTGGTGTCCACGACCATAACCAGCGTATTATGATTGGTCAGCTCGACTGCCGTTTCCCCATTGATAAACATATCCGGCGGATAGCCGTTTGCTTCGTTAAAGCACTCTTTAATCGGCCGCAGCGAGGTCGTAACCTCATTGAGGACTATCTGCACCTTTTTATCGAGCACGCGTCCGGCACAGTACACGCCGACTGCTGCCCCGAACGAATCTACATCCGCGATATGATGGCCCATGACAATGACATGGGTGCGGCTTTCAATAATTTCACGCAGCGCATGGGCTTTTACCCGCGCTTTCACGCGGGTCATTTTATCTACCTGCTTGGAGCTTCCGCCAAAATAAGTAATGCGTTCCCCTTCCTTTACGACAACCTGGTCGCCGCCGCGTCCTAACGCCATTCCGATTGCCATGCGGGCGTATTCATAATTCTGGTTATAAGTATCGCCTGTGCTGCCGATTCCCATACTGAGCGTGACAGACATTTCATTTCCGACCTTCACGGTCTTTACTTCTTCCAGAAGGCTGTACTTGTCTTCTTCCATTTTTGCAAGATAAAAATACCGGAATACGACAAAATACTTGTCTTTCTCCATTTTGCGCACAAGCCCGTCCATGCCTGAGAAATATTTATTTACCTTGCGGTCAATCAGTGCAATCAAAAGCGACTGCTTGACATCTTCAATGCTGTTTAACACTTCCTCATAATTATCAATGTAAATCAGGGCCGTTACCATCTTCTGGTCGTCATTTTCCCGGATATACTGATTCAGCTGCGTCTCGTCATACAAATAAAGCGCTGTCATGTATTCGTCGCTGCCCTGCACTGATACCATGTCATTTTCTGGCGTAATGCTCGCAAACTCAATCCGCTTTAACTGTGCCCGGTATTCCCGCCCGTCCCAGGCAATGTGCAGCTGGGATTCTGTCTTGTTTTTCTGCAAGATTTCTTTTGTAATATGTGAAAATACCGATGTAATGGACTTATGGTATTCCTTGTCCTTTCCCGTCAGCTCCGTGAATTTCTCATTGACCCACAAAAGCTTCCCATTGTAATCAATCAGCGCATACGCAACATCAAATTCATTCAGCAGCTTCCGCTGGACAGTGCCATACTGCGTGGCAAAATTAATCAGTTCATTAACAAAAAACGGTTTATTTTTCTGATAATTTACAGTGACTGCGGCAAAATAAATAACTACAAATGCAGATACGGCAAGTCCGGCTTCTATCTGATAAAAGTATAACGGAATATTCATGCATACAAGCAAGATGGTAAGTACGATTGGGCTGTACATATAATTACGCAGGCGCCCTTTGAATTTTATACTTCGTTTCATTTTTGCTTTCTTCTACCTTTCCACAAAAGATAGTATTCATTATATCATGATAAAGCATGAAATGAAAGAGTTTTGATTAATTTCCTGAAAGGAGAGGAAATACAGGCGTTACTGTTCAAACAGGACTTTGCAGGGTCTGCCCAGGGGCATTCACTGCAAAGTCCATAAGAACGTGATTCCGAAGTGAGCAAATCCCATTCGCGAAGCGAATTTAAAATGGATTTGCGAAGATTACTGGTCACGGAGTGAACAGTAATATCCCCGTGACCGGATGCAGCCCGCTTTCATCACGCGAATAAGTTAACTGTATGGAATCCCCGGCCTGGTACCGTATAATTCCAATCAGGCTTTTGTCAGACAAATCGATGTCAAACAAATCCCCGGAATTTTCCAGCGCCACATAATAATGGGTATTTCCTTCTATGGTTACCGGTGCGATTGCAGCGATGGTTCCGGTAACGCTTTCGAACAAGCTCTCATTTTTGACATCCGATATCCCGTTCGTAGCAAGCAGCGATACATATGCCTTTTCGCACTCCTTGACCGTATCTCCGATTGCCACCCACTGGTATTTCTGTACATTGACCATGGCGTATTTTTTTACCAGCCCGGCCCCGTCCTTTAATGCCATAAAGTACGTCGGTTCATTCGAAATATTCAGCAAAAGCGGAAACGTTGCACGGTAGCCAAGGTTCTGCACCTGCCCTTCCGCCGAAGACATGGCCGACGCCTCCGTCGCGCCTTCCACCTTATAGTATTTCGTCTCCATCGTCCTCTGGTTCGACAGCACAAATCCCACATTTGACTGATCTCCGTTCACAGAGGTCACGCCCGTATACATCCACACGTCATCCTCCAGCGCCAGATAATTATAGCCGTCCGTAGTCATAAGACAATCCTTCTGGCTCAGAACACTGTTGAAGAATCCATGCTTCAGCGTACCATAGTAATCAAACAACTGCACCAGCAGATCTGCCGAATAAGCACGATCGACCCACTCCGGAACATCCTTGATGCCGTAAGTCCTCATATCCCCGGTGATTGCGTTGCACAGACCTACCTTTCCCACCGTCTCGCCGCCGAAAAGACCGATATTAAACTTCTTCACCGGCGCGATCCAGTACGGAATTCCTCTGTCGTCTATCTCGAAACTCAGTTCGCCATAGATATAAGTCGGATGTGCGAACCGCAGGTGCCGGTATATATTCCGGTTCAGATGTTCGCTGGTCGTATACTTGATCCCCTCTTCCAACTTCACCAGCTCTGTAGTCTGGTTCGCCATATTGATGCGTATATACGCCGGGATACCGTTCGAACGGTTCGTAAACCATTTGATCAGGTTCGCATACCGAAGAGGCGACACTCTGACCGGATTGTCCTGATAATTAATCTGGCTGTAGATACTGTCCACTTCGAACTGGGAAACCATGTCTACCATGCTTCCCATCTTACGATCCCCTAAGATTTCCGCCGTATCCTTGTCAAGAAGCGGGATCTTGTCAAAGGAAAGCTCCTCTATATCCTCTGTAAATTCTCCTTCTTTTACCGTAAGCAGCTTCTGGTATTTCTTTGCATTGATAATCGGAGATGATAATAAGGAGCCCAGCAGATATACTATCCCCAGTCCCAATATCACCGCGCCAAAGCATTTCATGACCTTACTCTGCTTCAATTCGTCTCTTCCGAACTTCTTGCGCGCCGCATAGAGAATCGCCAGCGCAACTAACAGAAACAAAACAAAAAACCAGGTTTCCGTCGAATGGATGTTAACCGCGGGCAGAGCCGCATAATAATATCCTCCCGCCGCTATAACCACCGCTAATACAATCAATAATTTTTTCTTAATACTCATATAATCTCCTTAATACTTTTTACGTTACAAACCCCCATGCGGTTCCAGGCGATTCTTATTGAAACAGTTAAAACTTACGGTTCCAGGCGGATGCCGTAAATAACATCAGGAAAGGGAATATTTCCAGACGGCCTGCCAGCATGTCGCAGCAGAATACCAGCTTTGACAGCGCCGAAAAATCCGCGAAATTTCCGTTGGGACCTACCATCCCGATCCCCGGGCCGATATTATTCAGCGTAGCCATCACAGAACTGAATGTGGTGCCAAAATCCATATTATCAATGGATACCAGGATGACGGAGCCCACAAGAGTAAGCAGATACGCCATCAGGTAGATATTCAGTACCCGCAGTACGTCCTGATCCATCTTCTTCCCGTTCATCCGGATAATCCGAACTGCTTTCGGATGAACCATCTGGACGATCTCACGTTTGATACATTTTAACATCATCAGGAAACGCGCCACCTTCATTCCGCCTCCCGTGGATGAGGCGCAGGCTCCGACCATCATCAGGAACAACAGAATATTCTGGGAGAACATAGGCCATTCCACAAAATCCGCCGTAGCATACCCTGTCGTAGTAATTACGGAAGCCACCTGGAAGACCGCATAGCGGAACGCTTTCGCAGGTCCCGTATACAGATGACTGATATTGATCGTAATCAGGATCGCCGACGTCAATATAATCCCTATATAAGCTTTCAGTTCTTCATTCTTCCATACCGGTTTAAACTCCCGCATCAACAGGAAGAAATACAGATTAAAATTCACCCCAAACAATATCATGAATACAGTAATTACGGTATCTATATAGACACTGTCAAAATACCCCACGCTCGCCGCATAATTGGCAAATCCGCCGGTCCCGGCCGTTCCGAACGAAAAGATCAGACTGTCAAAAAGATTCATGCCGCCTAATAACAGCAGAATCACTTCTACGGCTGTCATCCCGAAATATATCCCATATAGGATTCTGGCCGTCGACATCGTCTTCGGAACCAGTTTATCCTTCTCGGGCCCCGGTACCTCCGCACGCATCAGATACATGGAATTCTTCTTATCCAACGTCGTAAGCACCATTACAAATACCAGCACTCCCATGCCGCCGACCCAGTGGGTAAAGCTCCTCCAGAACAGCATGCCCTGAGGCAGCGCCTCAACGTCCCGAAGCACCGAAGAACCCGTCGTCGTAAATCCCGACACGGTTTCAAAAAAAGCATCCAGATAACTCGGAATACTTCCCGAAAGCGAAAACGGTAACGCCCCAAATAATGACCACAGAATCCATGCGCTTGAAACAACAATCATACCTTCTTTACCGTAGATCGTTCTGTTCTCCGGTTTTTTCATGCCAAGCAGCAGATAGACCACTCCCAGGATTCCCGCAGGAATCAAAAAAAACACACCGCTAAACTCCCGATAAATAAATGACACCAATGCCGGAAGCAGCAGAAGCACCGCCTCTACTCCCAACATCTTCGCCAGTATATATCGTATCATTTTCGTATTCATAATTTTTTCTTCTTGTCTCCCTTATGCAAGTATATCTGTAAATTCATTAATAGTATGTTCTTTGGTAACAACAATTACACTGTCACCTACTTCCATATGATCGTCGCCTCCCGGAATAATGACTTTGCGTCCTCTTCCGATACAGGCGATCAGGTGATTGGGCTTTGTAGGCAGATCTTTCAGCGCGACATTCGTAAACCTGCACTCTTTCCTTATAATGAATTCCATCGCTTCCACTTTTCCTCCCAGAAGCCGATAGCTTGTCTCCACGTTCGCGCTGCTGTAGGAATTCTTCATCGCCCGCACATAATTCACAATCTCGTCTGCCGCCGCGCTCTTTACGGAGACTATACTGTCTATTCCCAGACCTTCTACCATCTGCGCCCGGGAATCTTCATTTACTTTCGCAATAATCTTATCTACCCCCTGAGCTTTTGCAAACAACGACATAATAATATTCTCTTCATCCATCCCTGTCAGCGCAACCACGGCGTCGGATTCGCCAATTCCCTCTTCGATCAGAAGATCATGGGGTTTGGCTTGATTGAGGAAGCCCTCAAGCTGAAAGCAGAGGGGAAAATCCGTCATATCTCGTTTTCCTTCCATGATGACCCGGATGTCATCAGGCACATCATTGACTCAGCGCCGGAGCTGGAAACAATGCTGGTGCAGTATAATCTGCTGGACCGCAAAAACGAGGAAATGATCGCCTATGCGGCTTCCAAGGGCCTGGGTGTGCTGGCGATGGGGCCGGTCGGCGGCG
>OFHA01001630.1_pt1 | contig 14931 bp, 10 predicted proteins | sample 1521891 | NCBI WGS metagenome assembly OFHA01 (sample SAMEA3504089, study PRJEB24116) | mouse gut metagenome | biome: mouse gut; feature: mouse-associated habitat; material: faeces | place: Denmark | collected 2011
CAGCCGTTCCTTCACTGGCGGCTTCAGGAAATATCCTGCCGGTTTTAATTTCAGTACCGCCTCGATATTTTCCCGGTTATTGATCGCCGTCAAAAACACTACTGGAATACTTGTCAGCTCTTCATCGGCGCGTATCATTTCCAATGTCATCTTTCCGTCACAGACAGGCATCTCATAGTCTAACAGAATTAAATCTGGTCTTTTTTTACCAATCGAAGTCATTGCCTGCGCGCCGGAAATCGCTAGGGCAACCTCGTAGGTATCTTCTAACATTGCCTTGATCGTCCTAAGCGCTGTACCGTTGTCATCGACCACCAGAATCCGCTTTTTCCCGCTGTGCTCTTTGTTTTTGTCACGCGCCTCCTGCTCGACGCTTGCCTCCTCCAGCCCAAGCCGTCTGCACACTGCATTCATAATCGTCGTATTCTCCACTGGTCGAATCAGATTTTCAAACTGCTCCCCTTCATAGTATTTAAAGAATTTGCCGCTCTCCTCTTTCGTTCCGATGGTCAGAACTGGAATCTGTGCATACTGGTCACTCAGCAGAAAAAAGATAGAGGTGTCAATGTCATAGGCGCCAATCAGGCTGATGATTACCAGGTCCGGGTTGACGATTTTTAACATGCCTTCCAATACCTTTGCATTTTCCGAGCAGAGCTGCACATGGAAATACTGGGACAGAAATTTGTTTGTCTCATTGACGACATTGTTCAGCTTTCCAATTAATAATATTTTTTTCATTTCTTCCTCCTCCGATTTTTGTAACATGTTCCCCTTGCGCCTGTACCCGGCTGTCTTTAACTGCTGCTTCCAAGCTGCGCGATTAAGCTGTCTGCCAGGCGTCCCGTTTCTTCTTCATTTAATCCGGTCACTGCCTGTGCCAGCTGCTGCATGCTGTCTTGTGCTTCATCCGGGTATTCATATTCCTGCAGCTTTCGGATAATCCCGTCTGCCTGGTCGATATCCATCTCCTGCATGCTGGTACGCAGCATTTCCAAAAGAGCCAGAATCACGGAACTATCCGTGATTTCTTTTTTTGCTTCCATGCCCAGCCCAAAAACACCCTTGAGCTTGTGCCGGTAACTGCGCCATTCTTCCAAAAATGCCGGTGTCACGGATGTTACAATATCCAGCCGATTGTCCCTTGCCGCATATTCCAGTATTTTTGCCACGCCGGACAGCGGCAGGATTCCGGCTGTCGCGGCAAGGCCTTTCATGGCATGCACCTGAATCCGGTACTGTTCCAGATACTCCGGCTGTCCTGCCTGTTCAAAATACTGTTCCAGCAGCCTTGCGGCAGAATCAATCTGCGCATAAAACTCTTTTATCGTAAATTCCAGCAGTTCCATATCCGGCATATGCATCCATGCATACGCCCAGTCCAGCCCGTCCACCTGCGGCAGCTTTTCCAGCTCCGCGTGCTGCGCGCCCGTTTCCTCCGATGGCAGTGCGCCCGCCTTTTGTTCCCTGTCCGTGCCATCCCGTTCCAGCAGCAGGTGCTGCGGCAGCATTTTGTAAATCATCTGCTCCAGCTTTGCCGGCACGACCGGCTTGGACAAAAAACCGTCAAAGCCTTCGGATAAGTATTTTTCCTTCGCGCCCGAGACGGCATTCGCTGTCAGAATAACGACCGGGGTATTGCGGCACGGGTAATCGGTCATCTGTTTCATATGGTGCAGCGTTTCGATGCCGTCCATTTCCGGCATCATATGGTCCATAAAAATCAGGTCATAGTGGTTTTCCTGCACCAGCTCGAGACACTGCGCACCGCCCCCTGCATCTGTCACCTGCACCTGCGTCTGTTTCAGCAGGCTGCGCAGCACCTTCCGGTTGACCGCATTGTCATCGACCACCAGTATCTGCGCATCCGGGGCAAGAAAGCCTGCGCGGTACCGGTAATCTGCGCTCATTTTCCGCACCCTGGATTCAAAATCCCCAACCGGCGCAGCATCGGCAACTTTTTGTTCCAGCTCGAAATAAAACCGGGAGCCTTTTCCATATACGCTTTCCACCTGAATCCTGCTGCCCATCAGCTCCAGAAGCTGGATGGTAATGCTCATGCCAAGCCCGGTGCCTTCAATGCTCCGGTTGCGGTCTTCTTCAATCCGTTCAAACTCTGCCGAAAGCTTAGGCAGGTCTTCTTCCTTTATGCCGATGCCTGTGTCTTCCACTTCAAACCAGAGCCGCGCCCGGCTGCTGTCTGCCGCAATGGCTTTTACCCGCAGCCATACCGTTCCTTCCTGCGTATATTTGACCGCATTTGTCAGGATATTCGTCAGCACCTGGCGGATGCGCACATCATCCCCATACAGCCTGGAAGGAATTTCGCTGGAAATCTCTGCCTTTAACCGGATATTTTTATCCTTTGCCCGCTGCGAAGCCATATTGACCAGGTCGTGAATCATGCTGCTGAAATCATATTCTGCCGGAACGATTTCCATTTTGCCGGATTCAATCTTGGAAAAGTCCAAAATATCATTAATCAGCGACAGCAGCGTCTGCCCGGCCGTATAAATATCCATGGCATATTCCTGTATCTGCTGTTCTTTCGATTCCCGCAGAATCATCTCATCCATGCCAAGCACAGCATTTATCGGCGTGCGGATTTCATGGGACATATGTGCCAGGAATTTTCCCTTTGCCTCATTTGCGGCCTGTGCCTCGTGCCTTGCTGCATCTGCATCCTGCTTCGCCTGTGCCAGCTGGATATTCTGCAGCTCTGCGGCCTTTACCCGTTCTTCCGCACTGTCCCGGTATTCCTTGGAAATCTGGAAGGTATGCATAACGGCCATGATAACCGCAAACACAGCCATGCTGTACTGTCCTGCCACATTTGCCTGCTTATGTTCAAATACCGTATTCAGAATGACATTTGCGGCCCCGCCTGATAGCAGTATCAGAATAGCTGCCACAGACAGCACCGTCTGATAACTCCTGTTGCGGTAATCATACTGTATCAGGCTCGCAATGGCCGCCGCACAGGCAAGGCAAACCGCAGCTGCGGATATGCTTACCATATGTTCCATATCCTGAATCCCGGTTACCTGCAAAAGCAGCTGTATCACCGCATTACACATCACAATCCCCATCAGTATGGAAAAGCGGCGCGGATATATCGCATGCAGGCTGCGTTCAAAATAAAGCGTTAAAAACAGGGGGAACAGCAGCACGAGATACTCCTGCATCTCATATGCTTCCTGCACATTATAAAAGATATTCAGCGTGTCTGTCCCGATAAAGCAGTATAACCCGGCGCAGACTCCCGCCATCCCCAGATACAGCTCACCCCGCGGCGGCTGGCCCGTATACCGCCGGATAGCTGCCAGCACAAACAGGACAATCGCCATAATCAGAATCAGAAGACAGCAGCCAATATCCGTAATGCTGCTTCCCACTACTCCGATAACAACCCTGTCGCGGGATTCGATTTTTACCTCACCCAGCACAGCTGCCGCATCCGGATAAGGCGAAACCATTTCAATCCAGATGCGTCCTTCTTCCATTATATTTGGAATGTCCACATAGTTTTTGTTATGGTCAGATTCATCTTCTTCCAGATGCCGGTGTTCATAAATAACCTCGTCATCCAGAACTACCCGCACGACCGCATCGGAACAGTCAAAATCCATCGTCAGTCCCGCATAATTTCCCACCATGGTGTTGTAAAATACTACCGTGTCAAACGCACCGCTCGTACCCGCATAGGGAAGCCCTGTCTTCCGGCTTTTTCCAGCCTTTTGTGCATCTGCAAAAAGAGCTTTTATTTTTTCATGGCTTTCCAGCTCCGGCCCGGACGTTTGTGCTGCATCCAGCACCGCCACTTCCCAGTCCTCGTTAAATAAATATTCAATCTGGTCAGGCAGCAGCGCCATTTCTTCATCCGCCTGGTAGCGGAACAGTGCAATCACCATAAATACCACAATTAAGCTGACCGTAATTCCTGCGAGCCTGCGTAAGTTTTTCATATGTTTTCCATCCCGTCCCTTTTCTTCCTGTACCTGTTTTTTACATCTTAGCACATCCAGACCCATTCCTCAACCATGGAATACATGAAAACTGCGGACAATCTGGAAATTGGAAAGCAGCTGTGATAAAATCGAAAGCAGATATTTGTGAATCTGCGAACCCGCAGCTTGGGATGGGCGACGAAGCAGAAAAAATTTTCATTAACCCGCACAGCACGCGGGAAGGCCTGGACGGTGAATTTGCCCAGTTTCTGGACTACCTGAAAGGAGGGAAAGCACAGATGGGGCTTACAGCAGAAATCGAGAAAGCCGTGGAAAAGGCAAGGCTTCATAAAGAATGGGAGGTGGAGTATATGACATGGCAGGCATTTGAAATGGATGCAAAACGGGAAGGACGTGCGGAAGGTCGCGCAGAAGGCCGTGCAGAAGGCCGTGCAGAAGGAATTATCAGCATCGGGCGCCGCCACGGGTTTGATGACAATACCATTATCGAAGATATGATGTCTGAAACAGGATGCAGCCGCGCAGAAGCTCAAAAGCTGCTGGAAAACTACGGCAGAGAGCCGGAAGCCGTGGAAGCATAAAAAAACGCCTGTAGGTGTACGAAAATCCATGGTACACCTGCAGGCGTTTTTATTATTTCTTCTTCCGATAAACTTTGTGCATCCACTCCTCAAACATCAGCAGATACCAGATATAAACCGCTCCCCTTCCGTCTTTCAAAAAGCCGTCCCAAAGCTTCCTGACTGCTGCGGAATCAAGAATTCCTTCCTTTCGGATTCTGCTTTCGGCAAGCATATCGCCCGCCCATTCCTGCAGCCTGCCGTTTCGAATCCAGTCTGCCACTGGTATGGAAAATCCCTTTTTCGGACGTTCCATCATCGACTGCGGCACATACCGGTACAGCACATTCCGCAGGACTTTTTTCGTCTGATTCCCGTCCGCCTTATAGCTTTGCGGCAGCGTCCATGCAAACTCCACGATATCCTTATCCAGCAGGGGCACCCTTGTTTCCAGGGAAACTGCCATCGCAGCCCGGTCTACCTTTGCCAGTATATCGTCCGGAAGGTACATGAGCATATCCATCAGCATTACATTCTTAACCGGATCTTCCGTTAAATATCCGGACGGATATTCTGTAAACTTATATGGCGGAAGGTTTTCTTCTGGAGACAGCAGGCTGATATCCGCAGATACATCGATATGATTTGCATAAATGCTTTCGACGCTTTTCCTTCCCAGATAATTTTTCAGCAGATTCAGGCGGATATGATCTGCGTTTCTTATTTTTCCAAGACCGCGTGCCGTCACATGCCGGAGCGGATAGGGCACATATTTAATCATATTCCATATCCTTTGTACAGACGAATAGCTGCCATATCCGCAAAACAGCTCGTCCCCGCCATCCCCGCTCAATGAGACTGTCACCGACTGCTTCGCCAGCCTGCTGACAAGATACATCGGAAGCTGTGATGAGTCTGCAAATGGTTCGCTGTAAATATGCGCCATTTTCGGAATCACATCCATCACATCTTTTGCTGTTACATAAAGCTCTGTATGGTCTGTTCCCAGATACCGCGCTGTTTCTTTTGCATAGGCTGCTTCGTTGTAGGCATGTTCTTCAAACCCGATGGAAAACGTTTTTACCCTGCCGCGGGCAAGGCTCTGCATAACAGCCGTAACCGTGGTGCTGTCAATGCCCCCTGACAGAAAAGCTCCAACCGGGACATCCGCCTGCATCTGCAGCTGTATGGATTTTTTCAGCAGCCCTTCCAGATGGTCAGCTGCTTCTTTCTCACTCCCGGCAAACAGATTTTTCTCCCCATGCCTGGCACAGCGCATGACATTCCAGTATTTCTGTATTCTGGGCCTGTCATATGGCGCAGGCAGCTCCACAACGCTTCCGGCTTCTGCTTTATAAATATTTTTATAGATGGTATACGGTGCCGGAATATACCCATGCCGCAGATAAACAGCCAGTGCATCCCGGCTGATTTCCAGGCTGTTTTCAGCAATTTCCGCAATACAGCCAATATCGGACGCAAATACAAAGCCGCTGTCCAGAAAACCGTAATACAGCGGCTTTTCCCCCATCCGGTCACGGCACAGGCACAGCTTTTTTGTTCTGCGGTCAAATACAGCTGCCGCAAACATTCCAGTGCTTGCTTTTAACGCTTCTTTCAGTCCGTAAGCTGCCACATACTCTATCAGGACCTCCGTATCGGAATGCCCGCGGAATAAAAGCTGCGTTCCATCCATGACAAGCTTTTTGCGCAGGCTTTCATAATTATATATTTCGCCATTCCATACCATTACGTATCTGCCATCCTGAGACTGTACCGGCTGCTTTCCGGCTTCGGACAAATCCAGAATGGAAAGCCGCACATGCCCAAGCACAATGCTACGGTCTTCACTGCACCAGTAATCCTGCATATCAGGCCCCCTGTGCAGCATGCGCTGGTTCATCCGGGAAATATCCTGTTTCCATGATGCCTGCCTGTTAAAAAATCCTGCTATTCCACACATTTTTCATCACCCTGCCTGCTATTCCAAAAGCTCCTGAAACAGCGCTTCCCATTTATCAATAATTTTCCCGCACGCATACTCTGTTATCACAGATTCCCTGGCTCTTACACCGACAGCCGCCCGTTCAGACGGCTTCATGCTGACGGCTTTTCGAATCAGCCTGGCCAGTGACTCTGCATCGCCTGCTTTTACGAGATAGCCATTTACGCCATTTTGAATCAAATCCGAAGGCCCGGTCGGGCAGTCTGTCGAAATACAAAGCATTCCCGCTCCCATGGCTTCGATTAATGCATTCGGCATCCCTTCATAGTGCGAGGTCATCAGAAATAAATCGTATTTTTTATATTTCGGAAGCATATCCGAAGCCCAGCCATGAAAGATAATTCTGTCTTCCAGGCCATAACGGGCAGCCAGTGCTTTCAGTCTGTCTTTCTCCTGCCCGATGCCATAAATATGCAGCCTGACATCTGTCCCAGACTTTTGAAGCATTTTCACAGCCCGGAAGGCCATTGGATAATTTTTCTCTTTTTCCAGCCTTCCGGCCATTACCAGATTCCGGCACATGCCATAATCAGGATGCATATCCGCCTGCCTGATTTTCTCACTGAGCGGATTGCCAATGACCACTACATGCTTCCATTTTTCTGCCAGTGTATACATTCTCTGTCCCTCACACTGCAAAACAACTGCATCAGCTGAACGAAACCACTGGTCATTTAAAAATGTTCTGACCCTGTCCAGCTTTGCATTCCTTTTGCCCGGAGATGTCCGAAGGGATGCTGCCCGTTTCAGCTTCATTCCGAAAGAAGCTATATACAGCGCATATCCTGCCTGTATAAATCCAGCTGCCGCATCCGGTGAAATTTCTTTCAGGTATTTCCGAAATCTCCGCACCCTTCCAGTAAACGGGATTTTTTCATAATCCTCATAAGAATTACACATATACTGTATCTTTACACGTTCATCCACTGCATAGTCCGCAGGGCTTTTCGCAAAAACATACAGATAAACCTCATGCCCCTTATCGGCCAGCCCGCCTGCAATAATCGATACCGCACGCTCTGCTCCTCCATTTGTAAGCCGTCCGATAGCAAAGCAAATTTTCATTCGATAAGTTTTTGATTTTACATCTTTTTTCATTTCGTCTTTTCCATGTACTTCCTGCTGTTTTTCCAAAAGCATTCCTGCCAGGGCTGGTTACTGCTTTTTTTCATAAACCTCCAGGTATTTCTTTCCTGGAAACGGGCCAAGCCTTTCCATGCGCTGATAGCCTGCAGGAAGAATATGATTCCAGTTTAGATGATACTGTCTGTCCTTGCGCGGAAATACATCCACAATTACACACCGGATATCATTTTCAGACAATTGTTTATGATAAATCTCTTTCCAGTATGCCTCCGGTTTCCCGTGCGTAAAATTCAGTGTAACCAGATAGTCTGCCTGAATGCTTCCAAGGCTGAATGTTTTATTAAAACGCCCTTGCCGGAATGTTATCTTTTTCGTCCGGTCCAGCCGCTTTGCTGCCCGGATAACCTGCACTTCAGCATCATATCCAATCCTGTCCTCTGCCCTGACATGTCTTAACAGCTCTCCCAGGCCGCATCCAATGTCAATAACACGGTGCGGAATACCCCCCCCCCTTATTTATACAGCCTGCTGCTGCCTGAATATACTTTCTCAGTTCATACGGGCTGATATGCCATCTGTCAAACCGGTATTTTCTGCATAATAATTCATAATAAACTCTCTTTACAGACCCAGTCACTGTATTGCAAAATCCTGCTTCCTTCACTTTATTTATCAGCTTCACCATTGCCGCCTTCCTGCCGCTTTCCCTGAATTTGCGGAACAAAAAATATCCCTGCCCTGCCACATAATCAAATATCGTTTTTCCTGTACTGCAGGTAAAATCCAGTTCTTCAAATCCCAGAAAAGAGTTCCTGTTTGTTTGTATAAATTTTTCTAATTTTACAAAATCCTGTTCCTGCATGTTATTTGGATGATAACAGAAGGTACTGATTTGAAACGGAAGCCTCCGTGCCCTGCCTGACTGCTGGGGAACAAACCAGAAATCCCTGTATTTATAAATGCTGTTTGCCGCCGTATCACTGATAATACGGATAGCAGATTCCTGTTTCAGCGCTTCCAGCGTATTGTGGTCAAACGTATGCGAAGGTGCAAAAAATACAGAAGGTTCTATGCCATGCTGCCGGAAAACAGCAATTCCCTGCCGTATTTTTTTCTTCTGAACCTCTAATGGATGACCCGCAAATTCAGATTTGTTTTGTACCGGGTTTAACCCTCCGTCCATGGAATCATATACGTGCCTGTATCCATGCATGGCAATTGTCCAGCCTTTTTTCTCCCAGCTTCGAACCTTTTCCCAAAAGCATGCATCCTTTTCATAATGCTCCATTTCCGGATCCATACAGCAGGGTATCACACCCGCCAGCGGCTTTACTGCATAAGCATCCAGCATCTGTTCTATCTGGTTCCATTTTGAAATATCTCTTTTTTCGGCTGCATCGTCTAACCGGATAATATAACTGCTCATAAACTCCCTCTGCTTTATTTAAAATTATCATTTTTCTGCCATGGTGCACAGCCGTCCTCATACCTGATAAATTCTTCCCGCAGCAGTCCCCCAATCACCAGGTCATGCCACTTCCCGCCCCTGAATACTTTTTTTCTCTGGATTCCTTCATCACAAAACCCCATGCTCCTGCTTAGTTTTAAAGAAAAAACATTATAGTCCAGCGTAGCAGTTTCTATCCGGTGCAGGTTCAGCTCATCAAATGCATGCCTGCATAAAGCATAAAATGCATCCTTTACATCCCCCCGCATCCGATCTCCTTCCAGGGGTCCTGTTTTGATTCCAATCGATGCACCCCGGTTTATCCAGTCTATCCCTGATAAAGAAACCATGCCAAGAACCGTCCCGTTAGACAGCGTAATCATCCAGCGCATGCATCTGTCATCATTGCGAAACTTCCTGACCCATTCTTCCTCCTGGTGGACTGAGACCGCATAATGCATATCCACCGTCATGCTCTCAACTCCAGGGTCATTCATAAGGTGCTGTAATAACCTGATATCTTCCAGTTCTATTGCACGCAGCATTGCACACCCAAATTTAATATTCATATATCCTCCCAGCCTGAAAAGCCTGTCTTAAAACCATGGCAAGATGCCATGCTATCGTGACGGGGAAATTCTCCAATCTCGCACATAAATCTGCCTTTCCACAAACCTTCTGTTTCCCTTCACACCGCATTTGAAACATCACAGGCCTTTTTAGCCTCTATAAACAGTGAAAGGCATAACTCCGGATATTTTCTCCCCGTTTCACAAAAACCCCTGAGTATGTCATCCGGCAAATGAAGCTTTATCATCTGCTCAGTCGTTATCGGCTTTAAAAAAATTCCTTCTATTTTCCGGACCACAAGCCCTGCCTTTTCACAATCCTGTGCAATTGTACCCACATCATAATATCGTTTATGTCCTGCCCTGACATCATGTTCCGACAGCTGTTTCAAATCATCCAGCAGCCCGGCAGCCTGGCCAACCCTGCGATTCAGTGCTTCTGCATTTGGTACCGTAATGTAAATTACCCCCCCCCCGGGCCAGAATTTTCCCGTATTTTCTCATAATTTCTACAGGATTATCTACATGCTCAAGAATAAAACCCATGATAATCACATCATATTCCAGGCTGGTATGATAATCTTCAAACATCGTATGGATAATTTCTGCCTGCACTTCCCCGTGTTCTTTCCTGAATTTCCTAATCAGTCCCTCATCGCCTTCTAAAATAGTATAATCTTCAAAGGCACCAGAAAAAACTGAAGCTGTATATCCATGCCCGAGCCCCAGTTCCAGAACCCTCAGGCTTGCTGCATTTCTTTCTTCCTTCACTGCTTTTACAATCCGTTCTGCATAATCATACATTACAATGTGATTGTCTAAATCATAGATATTTTCTTTTTGATATGTATGAATATCCTGTTTAATCATTTATTATCTTTTTCCCTTCTGCCATTAAAAAAATCCTTCATCCAAAAAAAGCCATCACAATACAATAATCCTCATCCACTCTGCAGCATGTGCCATCACATCATCCAGTTCAGCCCTGTCGCGAAACCGCAGGAATATATCCCCCAGCGAACGGTCCGCTCCCGTAAACGGATGCACGGCATCCCCCTTCTTTGCGGACACATGCACGGCTTTCACAAACCTGTCCCTGACTTGCGCATCAATTTCCAGCCCCTGGAAGCTTCCCTGCTGTCCCGGCGCTGCATGGATAACCATCTCGCACCAGCATCCGTCAGGTTCATGTGACTGAAATGGAACCAGCTGCATTCCCAGGGAACCCCGCACCTCGTTTTCAATCAGCCGTGCTCCCATGCACAGCTGCTGAATTTCTGCTATCCGGCAGCCGCCTCCTCTCGGCGATATTTCCATAAAATACGGAATTCCCCCGACACCGACGCATGTTTCCACATTATAAATGCCCGTTCCCAGGTGCAGCAGTCCTGCCAGGCGCTGCATTTCCCGGCTTAAAAATTCCTGATGCTCCTGCCGCATCGTGGAAGGCCAGATAATCATAGATGGCACATAACTGTTTTCTGCCCCTGCATCAAACAGCTGGTCAGAATAAGACACAAACTGCATCTTTCCATCCACGCTGAATACATCCGCGCTCGAATGAAATCCCTCAAATTCCAGAAAATCCTCTACGATAAAAGAACTGCTGCGTGAATAGCGGACTGCCCTGGCTGCAGCTTCTTTCAGGGCATCAGGGCACTCTGCCTTTGACACACCCTTGCTTCCCGCAGAGTCTGACGGTTTTACAATAACCGGCCAGTTAAAATAACCCGTATCTTCATCTGGTATTTCTGTCCCAGAATATTTCTTTGCATTTGGCGTATTGAAATGATGTGTTTTCAGGAACTGCCGGAAACGCCCCTTATCCTGCAGAATGCATGCCGCTTCATAAGAGCACTGGAATGGAAGCCCCATTTTTTCCGCCACGTATGCCGCTGTCACGACTCCCGGGTCACAGGCAAATGACAGCACCCCGTCAATCCCCAGCTTCCACGCAGCAGCCAGCACAGCTTCCTTATCGGCAATGCTGATATTTTCATAGCCGTCCGAATACTTATGTGCCGCATTATCCGGCAGATAATCACAGGTTATGACTTTACAGCCAAGCTTCTGCGCTGTTTCAATAACCGGAACCGCATATCCAGAGCCGCCAAGCACCATCAGTTTCTTACTCATGCTGCAGCCCTCCCCGCAGGCAGGAATGCCAGCATAAAAAAACAGCCGCATATGCAGGTACTAAATCCCCCCCCCCGCGATTTTCAATTAACTGATAATTTCCAAGCATCTCGTTTATCTCCTTTGCAGAATGAAACATCATATCATCAATCACAGATAAATAACCATCCAAGACACATCCCGGCTTTCTGGCAGGGATATATCCGGTTTTTAAAAAATGCAGCCCGATACCCTGTTCCTGAAACACCGAAAAGTCATACAGCCCCATCCCACCTATCGCATTATAATAATCCGAAGCTCCAAGCTTCCTGCAGATTGCAAGTATTTTTTCCTGTCCCCTCAGATTTTCATCCTTTTCTATTCTGCTCGACTGCAGCAGCTGTGTACGAATGCCCAGATACCTGCATGTCAGGCTGATGGAATGAAACAGAAATTCCGAAAGGCTGTCATTCTCATAACCATATGCCACTGCTTCTTCTGCCAGACGGTATGCCCGGGCAAAATAGGGTGCTTTCCGGTACGCCTGGGCTATCATGCGCAGCGGTTTTTCCAGCTCCTTCCCGTCCCTGCTAATACGGATTTCATCTATCCGCTTATTCTGGCTTGCCTTTAAAAGCGGCACGCGGATATACTCTGTCCTTCCGTTTACCAGAATACGGTTCCTGTGAATCCACCCTCTTTTCATAAAACTGACATCATCAAATACGACAAAAATATCTGCTGCATGAATCAGCTGCCAGTAGCCAATATACGGAAAAAAATATGGCTGCATAATTCCAGCTTTCACTCTCCCCGGCCTCCCTCTTTTTCTGCACCCTGCATCAGTCCCCTGACTGTCTGTTTATGCTGTGCTTCTTCCTGCAGAAAAATCTCATATGCATCATTCCATTCCTGGTACTGCTGTTCTCTGGCATGGTTCTGCAAGTCATAATTCATTGTTAAATAGCTTTCTAAAAATTCTGTGTATTTTTCTGCTCCGAACAGGTTAACATGATAGCCGTTATAAAAATCTTCAGAAAAATCCAGGCCCATTTCTTCGTAATAATCATTCGTGTTTAAAAAATCATATCCATATGAATGCACCATGTCACTGACTGCAAGGTAAATCTCCTGTCCCGCCTGTGTAACCGTAAATGGTGCAACCACGAATAACGCCTCTATGCCTTCCTTTTTGCAGAACCCTAAAAGCTCTGTCAGGACAGATACCGTCCTCTCATCCAGCTTCGCAGGCTCACTGGCCTGAAAACCGGACGGCTCCTCTACAAATTCCCACCTGTCCAGCCATTCCCATCCCCTGCCAGGGCACCTTGCGTGGTTATCCAGATTTTCCCACGCCAGCGGGCTTGACAGGACAGATTTATTGGCATGGTACTTTATAATATCCAGATACAGGGAAAGCTTATCTGTATCTTCCGTGACATTCCTCTTTTTCAGGTACTGGTAAATATACTCCCACCTGTTCGGGGACAAAAAATCCATGCTGTCTGCCCCATTGCGCATGCCGGCTTCATAAACTGTATCGCCAATTGCTAAAAAATCCCGCATTTCAATCACAAACATTTCCGGCCTGTGGCTTTTTAATGCCTCCCTATTAAGTCAAGTCTTTTTTCCTTGAAAATCAAGGATTTTTTGATATACTATCAATAAATATCTCAGAAGAAAGAGCCATTGGTATGGGCATTTCTCTGTATCTGGTACAAAAATAGCTGGTTCTGGGTACACGAAGTAAAACGTCTTGCTTTTCCGTTCTACATGGCCTTGTGTATACCCATCCATCTACGGCAGCGCACCTCCCGTGTCTACCAGGATCACCCACATTTCTGCAGGGTCCTAACTTCCTTCGTCCCGCCTGTCCATAACCAGGGTGTCAGCTTAGCTCCTTGTCAGGGTCTTGCCCTATGGTAATTATTCCTGCCGACTACCGGCTCATTCTTTGTCTTAAGTCTTACTGACCTGTTCTGTATGCTCCACAAGCCAGCACCTCGCGGTGGACGTTTTCCCGGCCTGTTCCTCATACCTTTCAGCTTTCCTGCCACAGCTGAATTCAACTCTCAGAATTGTTTCCTAAAGGCTCAATTCAACTGTAGCAGGCACATTCCTTCTTTTCCCTCTGGTTGTTATCCTGCCTGTATCTGCGGCCTTCTTATATCTCCCATCAGTTTCTTCGCATCATAATCTACACCTTTTGTAAGGATCGCGTAGAATACCCTGATAACCTTGCAGGCTATCGCAACCACTGACTGCATCTTTTTCAGAGGATTTTCCTTTCGGCTCCGGTAATACTCATGGATTTCCCGAAACTCTGCATTCTTTCCTATTAGCGATATCGCTGCCTCATACAGCACATATCTCAGACGTTTCCGCCCGCGGTAGCTGATCCGGCTTTCTCCGTTATGCTTGCCGGATTCATTCGCCACGATTGCATATCCCGCCAGTTTCTGCAGTTGTTTGGGGTTATCAAAACGTCCAATATCCCCAACTTCTGCAATAAATCCACTGACTGTAACCAGACCGATCCCTTGGATCGCCATCAGCTTATCAATATATGGGATCTCCTTTAGCTTTTCTTCTATACTACGGATCAGTTCCTCCAGCCTTGCCGTATATACATCCATGTCATTCAGCAGATTTTTTAATTCGATTCTCGCTGCTTCCGACGCTTCCTTGCTCCCAATGCTGTGCTCTGCGGCTGATACCAGGGTCTTTGCCCTCTTCATTCCAGCGCCTCTCAGCTTCGCATCCCGCCAGATTCGGTTTACGCCTTCTGCACCCAGCTTTATGATATCCTCCGGCAGCGGAGCTGCCTTCAGCACCATCCTGCCACTGACCGCTTTTAAATCCTTATATACATTTTTATATTCTGGAAAGTAGATGGAAAACCACCTTGCAGTCCGGTTCTTAATCCTTGTGAGCTCTTCCTGCGTTTGGAAGCGCAGATTAGAAAGACTCCTGATCTCTGCATAAATGCCGGCTGGTATATATGGATAGGAAAAACGTCCTTCATTGACCAGCGCTGCGATTGTTTTAGGATCTTTACGGTCATTCTTGTTCGGGTTGTTGTCGTCCAGTTCCTTTGATTTCTTCACATGGTGGGGATTTACGTGTACCGGCTTCATTCCGCTGTCCTGCAGGAATTTCCCTAACGCAAACCAGTAATGTC
>OFHA01001633.1_pt1 | contig 14919 bp, 14 predicted proteins | sample 1521891 | NCBI WGS metagenome assembly OFHA01 (sample SAMEA3504089, study PRJEB24116) | mouse gut metagenome | biome: mouse gut; feature: mouse-associated habitat; material: faeces | place: Denmark | collected 2011
CACGCAACTTAAGCGCATGATCAAAACACCAACGCTCTTCCCCGCTCAACACCAGCAAGCGGCGGCTCCCTTCACGTTTCATTTGCGCTGTTAATGTGTGAAGCGCAGTCAGTTCAGCCATCCTTGCCCCGGAAGTTAAATGCTTTTACCAAAAGTATTGCATTGTGCCGGATCGCCGCTGTCGAAACCACGTTTAAACCAGCTGTAGCGTTGCTGAGAAGTGCCATGAGTGAAACTGTCTGGTACTACTCGCCCCTGACTTTGCTGTTGTAAACGGTCATCGCCGATGGCCTGCGCCGCGTTCAGCGCCTCTTCCAGATCGCCGGTTTCCAGAACACCTTGCTGCTGCATACTATGCCCCCAGACACCGGCAAAACAGTCGGCCTGGAGTTCCATACGCACAGATAAGCGGTTTACTTCCGCCTGCGTCGCGTTTTGTTGCAGTTGACGAACTTTCGGCTCGATGCCTAACAGTTTCTGCACATGATGACCGACTTCATGAGCGATAACGTACCCCTGGGCAAAATCGCCATCCGCGCCAAGTTTGTCTTTCATGTCATCATAGAAGGAGAGATCGATATAAACTGTGCCATCCGCCGGGCAATAGAATGGCCCCATTATGGACTGGCCCGCCCCGCAGCCGGTACGCGTCATTCCACGGTACATGACCAGCTTCGGTTGCTGATAGGTTTTACCCATCTTCTCGAATTGCTGTCCCCAGGTGTCTTCCGTGGTTGCCAGAATCACCGAGGTGAATTTTGCGGCTTCGTCTTCATTAGGGCTAATTGACCGCGTTGATTGCTGTTGGGAAACCGGCTGTCCGGTCATCAACCCGGTTAAATCAACGCCATAGTAGCCTGCAACCAGCACGACTATCAGTAAAATCAGCCCGCCTTTACCGCTTGGCAGGCGAAAACCGGGACCGCCCATTGACGGACCGCCGGAGCTATTGCGCCTGTCTTCAACATTGTCACTTTCACGTCGCCCTTGCCAACGCATAGATACCTCAACATTATATTCATTATAGATATGATCGTAGGTGGTTCAGAGGAAGATTACCACAGGAAAGCGGGATGAAATGGCGGAGGAATGAGCGTTCAATACTCATCTTATGAGAGCGGTTGTCTTGCCGTGCCAGCAGCACGGCAAGATGATGAACAGAAAAATCAGTCCAGCTGTACACCCAGGCGGCGGGCAACGGCTTCATAGGCTTCGATCAGGCCACCGAGGCTCTGGCGGAAACGGTCTTTATCCATTTTCTCCAGCGTTTCTTTGTCCCACAGGCGGCTGCCGTCCGGGGAGAACTCATCGCCCAGTACCACTTCACCTTTGTACAGGCCAAACTCCAGCTTGAAGTCGACCAGAATGAGACCAGCATCATCGAACAGTTTTTTCAGCACGTCGTTCGCTTTGTAGGTCAGCTCTTTCATACGCGCCAGGTTCTCTTTGCTCACCCAGCCAAAGGTTTCGCAGTAAGATTCGTTGACCATCGGATCGTGCATGGCGTCGTTTTTCAGGAACAGATCGAACAGTGGCGGGTTCAGCTCAATACCTTCTTCGATTCCAAGACGTTTCACCAGAGAGCCAGCAGCACGGTTACGCACGACACACTCAACCGGCACCATATCCAGCTTTTTCACCAGACATTCGGTATCGGAGAGCAGACGCTCCATTTGAGTCGGGATACCCGCTTCAGCCAGTTTGCTCATAATGAAGTAGTTGAACTTGTTGTTCACCATACCTTTGCGATCAAACTGCTCAATGCGCGCGCCATCCCCTGCTGACGTATCATTGCGGAATTCGAGCACCAACAGGTCCGGGTTTTCCGTGCTGTATACGGTTTTCGCTTTACCACGATACAACTCAGCTTGCTTTTGCATCTTTATCACTCCTGGGTGTGAATTAACGTTTTAAAATCTTTTGCTGTCTGGTGTGCCGGATGTTTTGTCGGATGCGGCGTGAACGCCTTATCCGACCTACGTCCGACAAACAAATTTCGTGCGAATTACCGCTAAAATCGCGTTTTTCTGCCGACGCACACGTTTGCGTATCATATCAGAAAAAAGGGCCGGATGACTCCAGCCCTGTATTTTTACTTGCTAAACGCAGCCTGGAAGACAGCTACCAGCGCGTCGTTCTGACTCTGAGTCAGAGTATGACCTTTCGGATCGATGAACTGTAGGCTGCTGCGGTTATCTAAATCGCCAACCTGCAGTTTATAGTCACCGGATGCCAGACCTGGATCGCTCGCGCCCAGTTCGTGCCATTCGCTGTCAGACAGCGGCTTATAAGTTACGGCCATGTTGCCCTGCGAACGGGTGCTGTCGGTCACTTTCATGCCCACTTTTTCCAGCGCAGCTGGCAGACGTTGCCAAACCACATTGAACGGCCCGCGTACGACCAGCATTGGTAAACCGGTGTCATCAGCTGCACTTTGTACGTCCATAGTGGTGGAGGCACGATTTTGCGCAGCGTTCGCGGCGTCAGTGGCAGATTTATCCAGACCGGCGGAAATAACGTTCATCATCTCCGTGCTGTAACGCTGCATGGACGCCGCGTCTGCAACCGGTTTGCCCGCCTGTTCCAGGTTCAGCAGTTTAACCGTAACCGCCTGCTGATAACCCTGCGGCTTAACAGAGATTTGATAACGACCACGATACTGCTCGTCTTCGTCCAGACGGTTCCATTGTACCCAATCGGTGGTCAGTGTCTGACCAGCATCATCACGTTGGGTGATGGTGTAGTTTTTCGCCTGCAGCACGCTAACCACCTGCGGCCACAGAGTATTGCCACGACCATTTTCCACCAGCAATGAAGCGGTATCGCCCGTGAACTGGGTACGCGCGCCAGAAACCAGTGCCAGCGGCTGGGCTGGTGGACGAATGTCCAGCGCCTTACCGACGGCACCACTACCGTTGGTTACCGGGATTGCATAATCGCCGGAGGTCACCGGCAAGATCATTCCAGCCGGGGCATGAAGCTCCGCAAGCGGTGCCGCTTCCAGGTAGGCTTCATCACCACTGACCTGACGCTTATAGCGTGAGTCAGAACTACAGGCAGCGAGTAATAAAACAAGCGAAACACCCGCAACCTTTGCCAGGCGCGACTTTTGAACAGAGTAAGCCATCAAATCTCCCTAAACTTTACAGCAAACCGGCATGCTTAAGCGCCGCTCTGACCGTCTCACGACCACTGTCGGTGATTGGTGTCATTGGCAGGCGCAGCGTATCGGTCGCCACAAGACCCAGTTCCTTACATGCCCATTTCACCGGGATTGGATTGGGTTCGACAAATAGTTTGTTGTGTAATGGCATCAGACGCTGATTAATAACGCGTGCCTCGGCAAAATGCCCTTCTGCTGCCAGTTTGCACATCTGGGCCATATCACGCGCTGCGACGTTAGCCGTAACGGAAATAACCCCATGACCGCCTAATTGCATGAAGTCCAGCGCGCTCGCATCATCGCCGCTCAGCAGAACAAAATCATCTGAAACCAGCTCTTTGATCTGGTTTACACGCGTTAAGTTCCCTGTTGCCTCTTTGATTCCGATAATATTTTTTACTTTCGCCAGACGGCCCACCGTTTCCGGAAGCAGATCGCAGCCAGTACGGGACGGCACATTATACAGAATTTGCGGCAGGTCAGTATGTTCAGCGATGGCTTTGAAATGCTGATACAAACCTTCTTGCGACGGACGATTGTAGTAAGGGGTTACCGTCAGGCAGCCGACGATACCGCTGTCATTGAAGCGCTGCGTCAGGCTAATGGCTTCCGCAGTAGCGTTAGCACCGGTCCCGGCAATCACCGGAATGCGCCCGTCAGCCAGCTCCAGCGTCATCATCACCACATCAGCATGTTCGTCATGATTTAAGGTAGCGGACTCGCCAGTGGTGCCAACAGAAACGATCGCCGAAGTACCGCTGGCGACATGATAATCAATCAGTTTTTTCAAGCTAGCCCGACAGACATTACCTTTTTCATCCATCGGAGTAACAATCGCGACAATACTTCCCGTGAACATGGGCCATCCTCTGTGCAAACAAGTGTCTCAATGGTACGTTTGGTATGGCATTAAAAGCAAGCAGACAGAACCGTTCTGATTGTTGTATGCATGTTTTTTTTATGCTTTCCTTAAGAACAACTCACCCCTTGAAGGAATAACCAGTTTGACACTGTCATCGCAACATTATCTGGTGATCACTGCGTTGGGTGCCGATCGCCCTGGAATAGTGAACACCATCACCCGTCATGTCAGTAGTTGCGGCTGTAATATTGAAGACAGTCGCCTGGCGATGCTGGGAGAAGAGTTCACGTTTATCATGCTGCTTTCCGGTTCATGGAATGCCATTACTCTGATTGAATCAACGTTACCGTTGAAAGGTGCCGAACTGGATCTTTTAATCGTGATGAAGCGCACGACGGCGCGTCCGCGTCCGCCAATGCCAGCATCTGTCTGGGTTCAGGTCGATGTGGCAGACTCCCCGCATTTAATTGAACGCTTCACAGCACTTTTCGACGCGCATCATATGAACATTGCGGAGCTGGTGTCGCGCACGCAACCTGCTGAAAATGAACGGGCTGCGCAGTTGCATATTCAGATAACTGCCCACAGCCCCGCATCTGCGGACGCAGCAAATATTGAGCAAGCGTTCAAAGCCCTATGTACAGAACTCAATGCACAAGGCAGTATTAACGTCGTCAATTATTCCCAACATGATGAACAGGATGGAGTTAAGTAATGAATCCACTGAAAGCCGGTGATATCGCACCGAAATTTAGCTTGCCGGATCAAGACGGAGAACAAGTTAATTTGACCGACTTCCAGGGACAGCGTGTTCTGGTTTATTTCTACCCGAAAGCCATGACCCCCGGCTGTACCGTACAGGCCTGCGGCTTACGCGATAACATGGATGAGTTGAAAAAAGCGGGCGTTGATGTGCTGGGTATCAGCACCGATAAACCCGAAAAACTCTCCCGTTTTGCGGAAAAAGAGCTGCTTAACTTTACGCTCCTGTCTGATGAGGACCACCAGGTGTGCGAACAATTCGGCGTCTGGGGTGAAAAGTCCTTCATGGGCAAAACCTACGATGGTATTCATCGCATCAGCTTCCTGATTGACGCTGATGGCAAAATCGAACATGTCTTTGACGATTTCAAAACCAGCAATCACCACGACGTTGTGCTGAACTGGCTGAAAGAACACGCCTGATTACTTTGCTCCATTCCGTGCTGGCTGCGCTTGCGGCCAGCACATCTCAAATCTTCTCACTGCCCTGCAACACTCGTTTCAAATTTTTTCGCTGAAGGTCAGTCTTGCGCGATTTGCCCATCAGGCCAGGCGTGAATCACGGCTTTGATCAGCGTCGCCAATGGAATAGCGAAGAATACGCCCCAGAATCCCCACAAACCACCGAAGATCACCACCGATAAAATAATCACCAGAGGATGCAGATTAACCGCTTCGGAGAACAACACCGGTACTAACAGGTTGCCGTCCAGCGCCTGAATAATCAGATACACCGCGAAGCAGCTCCAGAATTCCGTGCCAGCACCAAACTGGAATAGCGCCACGCCAATCACCGGAATGGTCACCACAAATGCGCCAATGTACGGAATAAGAACCGAGAAGCCGACCAGCACCGCCAGCAGCAGCGAATAGTTCAGCCCGAAGAGTAAGAACCCCAGCCAGGTGGCGATCCCCACCACGATCATCTCCAGCACTTTGCCGCGGATATAGTTGGTGATTTGTTGATTCATCTCCTTCCATACCTGTCCTGCCAGTCCACGGTTGCGCGGCAGCACCCGGCGAACGGCGTTCAGCATCTGCTCTTTGTCTTTCAGCAGGAAGAAGACCATCAATGGCACCAGCACCAGATAGACGGCAATGGTCAGCAAACCAACCAACGAGGCGAGGGAAATTTTCACCACCGAATCGCCCATGGTCAGCATCCGACTGCGCATATTTTCAGCCATTGCATCAATAATGCCCGCATCCATTAACGCCGGATAGCGGCGCGGCAACGTGGCGGCAAAGTCAGAAAGCTTATTGAGCATCCCCGGCATATCGCGGATTAAGTAGATGCCCTGCTGCCAGGCGATAGGCAGTACCACGAACGCCATCAGTAGCAGGATGCCCACAAACAGGATCAGCACGATAGATGTCGCCCAAGGGCGGGAACAGCCAATAGACTGCAGGCGGACAGTCGGCCATTCCAGTAAATAGGCCAGCACAATAGCCACCAGCAACGGCGCGAGTAGGCCGCTAAAGAAAAAGATAATGCCAAAACCAGCAACCAAAATAACCAGCAAGGCAATCGCTTCCGGGTCGCTAAAACGGCGGCGATACCATTGCATCAACATTTCGAGCATACAGACCTTCCCTGAACCTCAAGAGCGGGATTGCGATCCGCAATTGTATCGAAATGTCACAAAAAAGACTTCGCTTTTTATGACGGATTCAGGAAACTGAAAAGTCATTTGAGTGGGCTAATCTTCGCCGTTACACTCAAAGGCGGCGCGGTGGGAACGATATTTCACAGTATCGGTCAAATGACTATCTCCAGAAATACAGGATAGAGGTTATGTTCAGGCAGTTGAAAAAAAACCTGGTTGCAACCCTCATTGCTGCTATGACCATTGGTCAGGTAGCCCCGGCGTTTGCCGACAGCGCAGACACCTTGCCGGATATGGGAACCTCCGCAGGAAGCACGCTTTCCATTGGTCAGGAAATGCAGATGGGCGACTATTATGTCCGCCAGCTACGCGGCAGCGCACCGTTAATTAATGACCCGCTATTAACGCAATATATTAATTCGCTAGGAATGCGTCTGGTTTCGCATGCCAATTCGGTTAAGACACCGTTTCATTTCTTTCTGATCAACAACGACGAAATTAACGCCTTTGCTTTCTTTGGCGGCAACGTGGTGCTGCACTCTGCCCTGTTCCGTTATTCCGATAACGAAAGTCAACTGGCTTCAGTTATGGCGCACGAAATCTCCCACGTCACCCAACGTCACCTGGCGCGAGCGATGGAAGATCAGCAGCGCAGCGCGCCGCTGACCTGGGTCGGCGCGTTAGGTTCTATTTTACTGGCGATGGCCAGTCCGCAGGCGGGGATGGCGGCGCTGACCGGTACACTGGCGGGAACGCGCCAGGGGATGATCAGTTTCACCCAGCAAAATGAACAGGAAGCGGACCGCATTGGTATTCAGGTGCTGCAACGCTCGGGATTCGATCCGCAGGCGATGCCGACCTTCCTCGAAAAATTACTCGATCAGGCGCGTTACTCTTCGCGCCCACCAGAAATTCTGCTCACTCACCCACTACCGGAAAGCCGTCTGGCTGATGCCCGTAACCGTGCCAATCAGATGCGCCCGATAGTGGTGCAATCGTCAGAAGATTTCTATCTGGCAAAAGTGCGCACACTGGGGATGTACAATTCAGGGCGTAATCAACTCACCAGTGATTTGCTGGATGAATGGGCGAAAGGAAACGTTCGTCAGCAACGAGCGGCGCAATATGGTCGTGCTTTACAGGCGATGGAAGCCAATAAATACGACGAGGCGCGTAAAACGCTGCAACCGTTACTGGCGGCAGAACCTGGCAACGCATGGTATCTCGATCTGGCTACCGATATCGATCTTGGGCAAAACAAAGCCAATGACGCTATCAATCGCCTGAAAAATGCCCGCGATTTGCGCACCAATCCGGTGTTGCAGCTCAACCTGGCGAACGCTTATCTGCAAGGGGGACAACCACAGGAAGCGGCCAATATTCTGAATCGCTACACTTTTAACAATAAAGATGACAGCAACGGCTGGGATTTACTGGCACAGGCGGAAGCCGCACTAAATAACCGCGATCAGGAACTGGCTGCGCGAGCAGAAGGTTATGCGCTCGCCGGGCGACTCGATCAGGCTATTTCCTTGTTGAGTAGCGCCAGTTCGCAGGTGAAATTAGGCAGCCTGCAACAAGCGCGTTACGATGCGCGCATCGACCAGTTGCGCCAGCTGCAGGAACGCTTTAAGCCTTATACCAAGATGTAATTCGCATTAAAGGAAGAACAATGACCAAACAGGTAAAAATCTACCATAACCCACGCTGTTCAAAGAGCCGGGAAACGCTGAACCTGCTGAAAGAAAACGGCGTGGAGCCAGAAGTAGAGCTCTACCTTGAGACACCCGCCGATGCGGCAACGCTGCGCGATTTGCTGAAAATGCTGGGGATGAATAGCGCTCGTGAATTGATGCGCCAAAAAGAGGATCTTTATAAAGAACTGAACCTGGCTGACAGTTCGCTTAGCGAAGAGGTGCTGATTCAGGCGATGGTAGAGAATCCGAAGCTAATGGAACGCCCGATTGTGGTCGCGAATGGCAAAGCGCGGATTGGTCGTCCACCGGAGCAGGTACTGGAAATCGTGGGTTAAGATGTGCTCCATCGCTAGTTGAAGCACATTGCCGGATGCGACGCTTGCCGCGTCTTATCCGGCCTACGAATACTATGGATTAACTTCGCGTAGGTCGGATAAGGCGTTCGCGCCGCATCCGACAATAAACACCTTATCTACAACTTCAGAATTTCTTTCACAAACGGAATGGTCAGCTTGCGTTGCGCGGTAATCGACGCACGATCCAGCTGATCCAGCGTCATAAACAACGTGCGCATTTCTCTGTCGAGCCGCTTCAGCAAGAAACGCCCCACATCTTCCGGCAGTTCAAAACCACGCAAACGCGCGCGTAACTGTAGCGCCTGCAACTTATCTTCATCAGAAAGTGGCTGCAATTTGTAGATCTGCCCCCAGTCGAGACGCGACGCGAGATCCGGTAATCCAAGATTCAACTGCCGCGGTGGACGATCGCCGGTGATCAACAACCGTGTTTTGCCCGATTCCAGAATTCGATTGTAAAGATCGAAAATCGCCATCTCCCACAACTCATCGCCGGCAATACACTCAATGTTGTCAATACAGACCAGCGACAAATGCTCCATACCGTCGAGCACTTCCGGAACAAACCAGGTGCGTTTATCCAGCGGGACATAGCCCACCGCATCGCCACGCTGCGACAATTCCGCGCAAGCCGCGTGCAGCAGATGGCTGCGCCCCGCGCCTTCGCGTGCCCAGAGATAGATGTAACCGCTATGTTCCTGACGCAGCACGTTTTGCAGCGCGGCCAGTAAAGAGGAGTTATCCCCCGGCCAGAAACTTGCAAAGGTTTCGTCGTCAGGAAGATAAAGTGGCAAAGAGAGCTGTGCCGGTGTGTTCAGAGATACCTCAACCAGGATTTCACAAAATCGCGAGAAGTTTACCACAGAATCCCATGATGTTTGAACCGGGCAGCAACACTGCCCGGTCGGTACATTATTTGTCTGTTATATCCGCGTCTTCTGCGTCCAGCACCACTTCTTCAGGGCGCAGCATACTAATCAGTTTGAAGATCAAACTTAAGCCGATACCGACGATGGTCGCCAGCGCCATACCTTTCAGCTCCGCCGCGCCAATGTTTACCTTCGCGCCACTGACGCCGATGATCAAAATAACGGAAGTCAGGATCAGGTTCTGTGCTTTGTTGTAATCCACTTTCGATTCGATCAACACACGAATACCGGAAGCACCGATGACACCGTAAAGCAGCAGCGAAACGCCGCCCATCACCGGCAATGGAATCATCTGGATAGCAGCAGCCAGTTTACCGACGCAGGAAAGCAGGATAGCGAAAATCGCCGCACCGCCGATAACCCAGGTACTGTAAACACGGGTGATCGCCATCACACCGATGTTTTCCCCATAGGTGGTGTTTGGTGTGGAACCAAAGAAACCGGAGATCACGGTCGACAAGCCGTTAGCAAACATCGAACGGTGCAGACCTGGATCGCGCAGCAGATCTTTTTTGACGATATTAGCCGTTACGACCAGGTGCCCTACGTGTTCGGCAATAACCACTAACGCCGCTGGCAGAATAGTCAGAATGGCAAACCACTCGAAGCGCGGCGTATAGAGGGTCGGCAGCGCAAACCAGTGAGCATTAATAATCGGCGTGGTATCGACAATTCCCATTGCGAAAGAGAGCGCGTACCCCACCAGCACGCCAATTAAAATCGGGATAATTGCCAGGAAACCACGAAACAGCACGGAACCTAAAACCGTGACCGCCAGGGTGGTAATAGAGATGATGATGGTTTTGGAGTCTGGCGTTTGCCCTTCAGCCGGGAGTAAACCCGCCATACCGGCAGCTACGCCCGCCAGCTCCAGACCGATGACGGCAACGATTGCGCCCATTGCCGAAAACAGCACTTCCAGCCAGCCGGTCCCCGCTTTCTTCACGATAAAAGAAACCAGGCAGAACAGCACGCCGCACATAATAAAGCCGCCCAGCGCAACTTCATACCCCAACGGCAACAGTAACAATACCGGTGAAATAAAGGCAAAGCTGGAACCAAGATAAGCCGGAATTTTCCCTTTACAGATGAAGAGATACAGCAGTGTTCCTATACCGTTAAATAACAGTACAGTCGCCGGGTTAATATGAAATAAGACGGGCACCAGGACGGTTGCACCAAACATGGCGAACAAATGTTGCAAACTAAGCGGGATTGTCTGTAAAAGTGGCGGTCTTTCACTCACCCCGATAGCACGGCGCGTCATAGTATTATCCTCTGTATTATGTGTTATAGGCGCTTTACTCAAAAAAAAGCCGACTCTTAAAGTCGGCTTTAATTATTTTTATTCTTTATTTCGTACCAAAGATTTTGTCACCGGCATCGCCGAGGCCCGGAATAATGTATCCGTGCTCGTTCAGTCCCTGGTCAATCGATGCAGTATACAGTTCGACGTCCGGGTGCGCTTTTTCCAGCGCAGCGATACCTTCTGGTGCAGCTACCAGCACCAGAACTTTGATGCTGCTGCAGCCCGCTTTTTTCAGCAGGTCGATGGTCGCGATAACGGAACCACCGGTTGCCAGCATTGGGTCAACGATCAGCGCCATACGCTCATCGATGTTAGAAACCAGTTTCTGGAAGTACGGTACCGGCTCCAGCGTTTCTTCATTACGGTACATACCGACGACACTGATGCGCGCACTCGGAACGTTTTCCAGCACACCGTCCATCATCCCAAGACCCGCACGCAGAATTGGCACAACGGTAATTTTCTTACCTTTGATCTGGTCGATTTCTACCGGGCCGTTCCAGCCTTCGATAGTGACTTTTTCCGTTTCGAGGTCGGCGGTCGCTTCGTAAGTCAGCAGGCTACCCACTTCGGAAGCGAGTTCGCGAAAGCGCTTGGTGCTGATATCTTGCTCACGCATCAGTCCCAGCTTGTGTTTGACGAGTGGGTGTTTGACTTCCACGATCTTCATACTCTTTCTCCTTTGAGGGGCAGCCACAAAAAAATCGACGGATTATACCTCCTTTCTTCAAGGCGGCAATATTATTTTCGTTGACTTTAGTCAAAATGATAACGGTTTGAGATAAAGTTATTTTATATTCAAATGGTTATGGAAGAAGATTATTCCATCCGAAAACGATCCTTTGCCCTGGTACAAGTATTCTTTCGCCGCGCGCCTGGGGAAAAGACGTGCAAAAAGGTTGTGTAAAGCAGTCTCGCAAACGTTTGCTTTCCCTGTTAGAATTGCGCCGAATTTTATTTTTCTACCGCAAGTAACGCGTGGGGACCCAAGCAGTGACCGATAAAACCTCTCTTAGCTACAAAGATGCCGGTGTTGATATTGACGCGGGTAATGCTCTGGTTGGAAGAATCAAAGGCGTAGTGAAGAAAACGCGTCGTCCGGAAGTGATGGGCGGTCTGGGCGGCTTCGGTGCACTGTGTGCATTGCCGCAAAAATATCGTGAACCTGTGCTGGTTTCCGGCACTGACGGCGTAGGTACCAAGCTGCGTCTGGCGATGGACTTAAAACGTCACGACACCATTGGTATTGATCTGGTCGCCATGTGCGTTAATGACCTGGTGGTACAAGGTGCGGAACCGCTGTTTTTCCTCGACTATTACGCAACCGGAAAACTGGATGTTGATACCGCTTCAGCGGTGATCAGCGGCATCGCGGAAGGTTGTCTGCAATCGGGCTGTTCACTGGTGGGTGGCGAAACGGCAGAAATGCCGGGGATGTATCACGGTGAAGATTACGATGTCGCTGGTTTCTGCGTTGGCGTGGTAGAAAAATCAGAAATCATCGACGGATCTAAAGTCAGCGACGGCGATGTGCTGATTGCACTCGGCTCCAGCGGCCCGCACTCGAATGGCTATTCGCTGGTGCGCAAAATTCTTGAAGTCAGCGGTTGTGATCCGCAAACCACCGAACTTGATGGTAAGCCATTAGCCGATCATCTGCTGGCACCGACCCGCATTTACGTGAAGTCAGTGCTGGAGTTGATTGAAAAGGTCGATGTGCATGCCATTGCGCACCTGACCGGCGGCGGCTTCTGGGAAAACATTCCGCGCGTATTGCCAGATAATACCCAGGCAGTGATTGATGAATCTTCCTGGCAGTGGCCGGAAGTGTTCAACTGGCTGCAAACGGCAGGTAATGTTGAGCGCCATGAAATGTATCGCACCTTCAACTGCGGCGTCGGTATGATTATTGCCCTGCCTGCTCCGGAAGTGGACAAAGCTCTCGCCCTGCTCAATGCCAACGGTGAAAACGCGTGGAAAATCGGTATCATCAAAGCCTCTGATTCCGAACAACGCGTGGTTATCGAATAATGAATATTGTGGTGCTTATTTCCGGCAACGGAAGTAATTTGCAGGCAATTATTGACGCCTGCAAAACCAACAAAATTAAAGGCACCGTACGGGCAGTTTTCAGCAATAAGGCCGACGCGTTCGGCCTTGAACGAGCCCGCCAGGCGGGTATTGCAACGCATACGCTCATCACCAGCGCGTTTGACAGTCGTGAAGCCTATGACCGGGAGTTGATTCATGAAATCGACATGTACGCACCCGATGTGGTCGTGCTGGCTGGTTTTATGCGCATTCTCAGCCCGGCGTTTGTCTCCCACTATGCCGGGCGTTTGCTGAACATTCACCCTTCTCTGCTGCCGAAATATCCCGGATTACACACCCATCGTCAGGCGCTGGAAAATGGCGATGAGGAGCACGGTACATCGGTGCATTTCGTCACCGATGAACTGGACGGTGGCCCGGTTATTTTACAGGCGAAAGTCCCGGTATTTGCTGGTGATACGGAAGATGACATCACCGCCCGCGTGCAAACCCAGGAACACGCTATTTATCCACTGGTGATTAGCTGGTTTGCCGATGGTCGTCTGAAAATGCACGAAAACGCCGCGTGGCTGGATGGTCAACGTCTGCCGCCGGGCTACGCTGCCGACGAGTAATGCCCCCGTAGTTAAAGCGCCGGCTCTGCCGCTGGCGTTTTTCAATTCACCTGTAAATCGCAAGCTCCAGCAGTTTTTTTCCCCCTTTTCTGGCATAGTTGGACATCTGCCAATATTGCTCGCCATAATATCCAGGCAGTGTCCCGTGAATAAAACGGAGTAAAAGTGGTAATGGGTCAGGAAAAGCTATACATCGAAAAAGAGCTCAGTTGGTTATCGTTCAATGAACGCGCGCTTCAGGAAGCGGCGGACAAATCTAACCCGCTGATTGAAAGGATGCGTTTCCTGGGGATCTATTCCAATAACCTTGATGAGTTCTATAAAGTCCGCTTCGCTGAACTGAAGCGACGCATCATTATTAGCGAAGAACAAGGTTCCAACTCTCATTCACGCCATTTACTGGGCAAAATTCAGTCCCGGGTGCTGAAAGCCGATCAGGAATTCGACGGCCTCTACAACGAGCTACTGCTGGAGATGGCGCGCAACCAGATCTTCCTGATTAATGAACGCCAGCTCTCCGTCAATCAACAAAACTGGCTGCGTCATTATTTTAAGCAGTATCTGCGTCAGCACATTACGCCGATTTTAATCAATCCTGACACTGACTTAGTGCAGTTCCTGAAAGATGATTACACCTATCTGGCGGTGGAAATTATCCGTGGCGATACCATCCGTTACGCGCTGCTGGAGATTCCATCAGATAAAGTGCCGCGCTTTGTGAATTTACCGCCAGAAGCGCCGCGTCGACGCAAGCCGATGATTCTTCTGGATAACATTCTGCGTTACTGCCTTGATGATATTTTCAAAGGCTTCTTTGATTATGACGCACTGAATGCCTATTCAATGAAGATGACCCGCGATGCCGAATACGATTTAGTGCATGAGATGGAAGCCAGTCTGATGGAGTTGATGTCTTCCAGTCTCAAGCAGCGTTTAACTGCAGAGCCGGTGCGTTTTGTTTATCAGCGCGATATGCCCAATGCTCTGGTTGAAGTGTTACGCGAAAAACTGACTATTTCCCGCTACGACTCCATCGTCCCCGGCGGTCGTTATCATAATTTTAAAGACTTTATTAATTTCCCCAATGTCGGCAAAGCCAATCTGGTGAACAAACCACTGCCGCGTTTACGCCATATTTGGTTTGATAAAGCCCAGTTCCGCAATGGTTTTGATGCCATTCGCGAACGCGATGTGTTGCTCTATTATCCTTATCACACCTTTGAGCACGTGCTGGAACTGCTACGTCAGGCGTCGTTCGACCCGAGCGTGCTGGCGATAAAAATCAATATCTACCGCGTAGCGAAAGATTCACGCATCATCGACTCGATGATCCACGCCGCACACAACGGTAAGAAAGTCACCGTGGTGGTTGAGTTACAGGCGCGTTTCGACGAAGAAGCCAACATTCACTGGGCGAAGCGCCTGACCGAAGCAGGCGTGCACGTTATCTTCTCTGCGCCGGGGCTGAAAATTCACGCCAAACTGTTCCTGATTTCACGTAAAGAAAACGGTGAAGTGGTGCGTTACGCACACATCGGGACCGGGAACTTTAACGAAAAAACCGCGCG
>OFHA01001638.1_pt1 | contig 14883 bp, 15 predicted proteins | sample 1521891 | NCBI WGS metagenome assembly OFHA01 (sample SAMEA3504089, study PRJEB24116) | mouse gut metagenome | biome: mouse gut; feature: mouse-associated habitat; material: faeces | place: Denmark | collected 2011
TTGCCCACCGCAAGCCCCAAGGCACCGCCGCTTCCCCCTTCCCCTATCACCACCGAGAGAACGGGAACCTGCAGCCCTGACATTTCAAAAAGGTTCCTGGCAATGGCTTCTCCCTGCCCCCGCTCTTCCGCTTCCATTCCCGGATATGCGCCGGAGGTGTTGATAAAGCAGATAATGGGACGGTGGAATTTCTCCGCCTGCTTCATCAGCCGCAGGGCCTTACGGTATCCCTCCGGGGATGCCATCCCATAGTTCCGCAGGGCGCATTCCTTCCCATCGCTGCCCTTCTGGATGCCGACCACCGTCACCGGCTGCCCGTAAAGCCAGGCAATGCCCCCAACAACAGCCTTGTCATCCCCAAAGTTCCTGTCCCCATGAAGCTCCAGGAATCCGTCAAATATCAGGTCAATGAAGGTAAGGGCACAGGGGCGTTCCATGCTTCTGGCCTCCTTGACTTTCTGCCAGGCGCTTTTTAAAGGGGTTTTCGCCATCCGCTCCCTGCCTGGCTCGGAAGGGATAAACTTCTCCACTTCTTCCGTAAAGCAGCCAAAGCCTTTATTCTGCCTGGAGACCCTGTGGGAACGCAGGATTTGGTGCAGGGTGGATTTCAGTTCATCCCGCTCCACAATTCTGTCCGCAAATCCATGGGCTACCTGGAACTCCGCGCTCTGGAATCCTTCCGGTAGCTTCTGCCCAATAGTCTGTTCTATCACCCTGGGGCCTGCAAACCCAATCAGCGCCCCCGGCTCCGCCAGTATCAGGTCACCCAGCATGGCAAAGCTTGCCGTTACGCCTCCAGTGGTGGGATCCGTAAGCACTGACACATACAAAAGCCCCGCATCCGAATGTTTTTTCAGGGCAGCGGAGGTTTTGGCCATCTGCATCAGGGACAGGATCCCTTCCTGCATCCTTGCGCCGCCGGAACAGCAAAAGAGTACCACCGGAAGCTCCTCCCTGGTAGCCCGTTCCACTGCCAGGGCAATTTTTTCCCCTACCACATGCCCCATGCTCCCCATCAGGAACCGGGAATCGCATATGCCAAGGCAGGCTTTTTCCCCTAAGATCTCCCCGCTGCCTACAGTGATCCCTTCCTTCATCCCTGTCTTTTCTTTTACTTCGGCGAGCTTTTCCTCGTAGCCCGGAAAATTTAAGGGATTGCTGATTTCCATTTCCTCAAACCAGGGCTGGAAGGTTCCCCTGTCGCAGACCATGCGGATTCTGTTTTTTGTCCTTACACGAAAATAACTTCCACAAGCAGTACAGACATAATTATTGACCACTACATCTGCCCTCTCCAGCTCCTTTTTGCACTGTGGGCAGATGATGGCCTGTTTCTCTTCCGGCTTCTTTTCCGCCTTTTTGTCCCCTTCCGCCTCCCGGGCTGCGCCTCTTATGTGTATATATTTATCTTTGTGAAATAATCCTGCCATTTCCTGCTTTCCTTTCCGGTTTTCCTTTTGCAACGCCCTCTCCCCCAAATGGGGCAGCAGATCCATTGCTCCTGTCTGAAAGCTGTGCCTTAAGAAACTGCAAAGGTCAGCTCCGCCAGCGCCACAGTCTTTCCTTCCACTGTGGCCTTTGCCCTGCCAACGCCCAGAGGCCCTTTTTGCTTCACAATTTCCACCTCCAGCATAAGCACATCCCCGGGAACCACTTTCTTCTTAAATTTTGCATTCTGTATCCCTGCAAAATAAGCAGTTTTCCCTTTATTTTCTTCCAGGCTCAGAATCGCCGCCGCCCCTGCCTGTGCCATTGCCTCCACTATCAGCACCCCGGGCATTACAGGTTCTTTGGGAAAATGCCCCTGGAAATAGGGCTCATTGTATGAGACACACTTTTTCGCCACTGCCCGGAGGCCGGGTGTGAGCTCTTCCACGGTATCAATCAAAAGGAAAGGCTGCCTGTGGGGCAGGATTTCCATGATTTCTTCTGCTGTTAACAACGACATGCTATCCTCTCCTGTCTTCTGTATATTTTCCTACCAGTATGCTTGCATTGTGCCCCCCAAACCCAAGGGAATTGCTCAAGGCATAGGGAATTTCCTCCCTGTAAGGCTCCTGGCAGTAATTAAGGTCCAGTTCACCATCCGGGGTCCCATAGCCCACTGTCCTGTGGATAAAACCTTCCTCCATCTCCTTTAGGCAGGCCACAAATTCTATCGCCCCTGCCGCCCCAAGCAAATGGCCTACCATGGACTTGGTGGAATTAACCCGCAGTTTCCCTGCGTGGCCGCCAAAGGCAAGCTTAATGGCCCTGGTTTCAAACAGGTCATTGTGATGGGTAGCTGTCCCATGGGCATTAATGTAGGTAATATCTTCCGGCACAAGGCCGCCGTCTTCAATAGCCGCCAGCATAGCCCTGGCCGCCCCTGCGCCGTCCTCCGCCGGGGAAGTGATATGGTACGCGTCACTGGTACACCCATATCCCAGCACTTCCCCATAAATACGGGCATTTCTCTTTCTGGCATGCGCAAGTTCCTCCAGCACCACAATGGCTGCCCCCTCCCCCATTACAAAGCCGCTGCGGTTTTTGTCAAAGGGCAGGCAGCACTTGTCCGGGTCCTCCACTGTAGAAAGCGCCGTAAGGGAACAGAATCCCGCAATCCCCACAGGGCTCACCGCCCCTTCCGTCCCTCCTGCCACCATCACATCCGCTTCTCCATACTGGATGCTGCGGAAAGCCTCCCCAATGGAATTGGTGCCGGTAGCGCAGGCTGTGACCACGTTGATACTTTTTCCTTTCAGCCCAAATTGGATGGAGACGTTCCCCGCCGCCATATTGGATATCATAAGCGGGACAAGCAAGGGATTTACCCTGGAAGGCCCTCTGGATTTCAGCTTGTCATATTCCCGCTCCATTGCCTGCAGGCTTCCAATGCCGGAGCCAACCGAACATCCCACCCGCCAGGGGTCTTCCTTTTCCATAGAAAGCCCTGCGTCTTCTATGGCCTCCCTGGCCGCCGCCACCGCATACTGGCAGAAAAGCTCCATGCGTCTTGCCGCCTTTATATCCATGTGCTCTTTTGGGTCAAAGCCTTTCACTTCCGCCGCCACATGGCATTTATACTCTGTACTGTCAAATTTGGTTATTGTCCCAAAACCGTGCTTTCCTTCCTTCAGAGCCTGGAAAAAGGTTCCCACATTCAGCCCCACAGGGGTTATTGCCCCCATCCCGGTCACTACCACTCGTCTGCTCATCTTTCTTCTTACTCCCATCTTCTTGCTGTGCGCCATTAACCCTGCGCCAATTTCCGTCCCTGCCAAACCCAGGCCATGCCTGCCACTTCCCGCCCAGAAACCTGTGGGCTTTTATACCGCCATGCCCCCGTCTACAGAGATTACCTGCCCGGTAATATAATCCGCCCCCTCTGAGGCAAGGAATGCCACTGCCTGGGCAACCTCCTCCGCCCTTCCGGCCCTCTTTAAAATGGTCTGGCCCATCAGTGCCTCTTTTACCCCCTCGGGAAGCCCCGCGGTCATTTCTGTCTCAATAAAACCGGGAGCCACGGCGTTTACGGTAATGCCACGGCTTCCCAATTCCCTTGCCACGCTTTTGGTCAGGCCAATGAGCCCCGCCTTGGAGGCACAGTAGTTGGCCTGCCCTGCATTGCCTATGACGCCGGAAACAGAGGAAATATTGATAATCTTCCCGCCCCGCTGTTTTAAAAACTGACGGGAAAAATGGCGCATAGTGTTAAAGCACCCTTTCAGGTTTACGTCCATCACCTGGTCAAAGTCTTCCTCGCTCATTTTCATCAGCAGGTTATCCCTGGTGATGCCCGCGTTATTTACCAGAATATCAATATGCCCGTATTCCTTTACCAATGCTGCCGCCATTTCCCCGCAGGCGGCAAAATCCGCTACGTTGCAGCCATAAACCGCCCCGTCCCCTCCTGCCTCTTTGACCAGGCTGAGAGTTTCTTTCGCCTTTTCTTCGGAACCATTGTAATTCACCACCACAAAGGCTCCCTGTTTCCCCAGGGCAAGGGCAACAGCCCGTCCTATGCCCCTTCCCGCACCTGTTACCAGGGCAATTTTTCCTTTAAGCATTTGCAAGTGCCTCCATACATACCGCCAGGTCCTCATATTTATCTACCGAAAGTACCCTGGCCTGTTTGTCAATCTTCTTTACGAAACCGCATAAGGTCTTGCCAGGCCCGATTTCCACAAAAGTGTCAACGCCCCCGGCAATCATCTGTTCCACTGACTGCTGCCATTTCACCGGGGAAGAAACCTGCTTTTGCAGGAGGTCTTTAATATCTCCGGTGTTGGTTACATACTCCGCTGTCAGGTTCGCCACATAGGGAATTGCCAGCTCCCCAAACTGGGCCTTATCCAAATCCTTCCGAAGCCGTTCCCCCGCGCCTTCCAGCAAACAGGAATGGAAGGGGCCGCTGACCTTTAAAGGCACGATACGTCTGGCGCCCCGCGCCTTCAGCGCCTCCCCTGCCTTGGCCACGGCATCTGCTTCCCCGGTAATCACAATCTGCCCGGGGCAGTTGTAATTGGCGATGGATACCGTCCCTTCTGTCTGTGCGCATACTTCTTCAATTATGCCTGTATCCGCTCCCATTACTGCCGCCATTGCACCACCCTGGGGAACCGCCTCCTGCATATAAATCCCTCTTCTTCTCACAATGGCGAAAGCCTCCTCGGGCCTCACAGCGCCTGCGGCAATGATAGCCCCATATTCTCCCAGGCTTAAGCCCGCCGCCACGTCAGGCTTTATCCCCCGCTCTTCCAACACTTTTAAAATAGCAGCTTCCACTGCGATCATGGCTATCTGGGTATACTCAGTAACAGAAAGCCTTTCATTTTCTTCAAAGCACAGTGCCGGGATATCCAGCCCGGTTATCCAGCCCGCTTTGTCCATCATCTCCCTGGCAGAGGCTTCCTTTTCATAAAAATCCCTGCCCATCCCTGTGTACTGTGCTCCCTGGCCCGGGAACATAAATGCCAGTTTTCCCATAGTAACCCTCCATTCTTAATGCACCTGCGAATTTAGGCATAAGCATAAATTTGCCTGTAGTAATTTGCCCACTATCCTTATTCCATAAAAATCCCCGGAGCCTCCCCGCTGCTACTGCCGGTTACCCAGAAGCTTCCCCGCTTCCTCCATTATTTCTTCTATCATTTCCTTGCAGCTTTGCTGTTTATTCACCAGCCCGGCAATCTGGCCTGCCATCAGGGTCCCGTTTACAACATCCCCCTCCATCACTGCCCGGCGCAGGGAACCAAGGGTCAGCGTCTCCAGCTCTTCCAGCCCTGCACCGGCCTTTTCCAGGCGCAGGTATTCCCTTGACATATGGTTGCGGATCTGGCGTATGGGATGGCCATTCCCGGTTCCCGTAATTTCCGTGTCAATGTCCTTGGCCTTCACCACTTTTTCCTTAAAGTTTTCATGGACAATGGACTCCCTGGCAACCAGGAACCTGGTTCCCATTTGCACTCCCTGGGCACCCAGCATAAAAGCCGCCGCAAAACCCCTGCCGTCGCCGATACCGCCTGCGGCAATTACCGGGATTTTAACCCCGTCTGCTACCTGGGGCACCAGGCACATGGTAGTGGTCTGGCCAATATGCCCGCCAGCTTCCATACCCTCCGCAATCACCGCGTCTGCACCGCTTCTCTCCATCAGCTTCGCCATTGCCACACTTGCCACTACAGGCATCACCTTGACACCCGCTTCCTTGAAGCCCTTCATCAGCTTCGCCGGATTGCCCGCCCCGGTAGTCACCACTTTAACCCCTTCTTCCACTACCACCTTCGCCACCTCCGGGGCATTGGGATTCATCAGCATGATATTGACCCCTATGGGCTTATCCGTCAGTTCCCTTGCCTTCCTGATCTCGCTCCTTACCACCTCTGCTGGGGCGCTTGCCGCCGCGATCACGCCAAGCCCTCCCGCCTGGGATACGGCAGCGGCTAAATGGTGCTCCGCCACCCATGCCATCCCCCCCTGTATGATGGGGTATTCTATGCCCAAAAGCTCTGTTATCCTGGTTTTCATTCCTCCGCCCCTTTGTCCTTTAAATAATCCACAATGGCTCCCACTGTGGTAATATCCTCCAGGTCCTCCGCCGGGATTTCAATCCCATACTCTTCCTCAAGAGCCATCACCAGCTCAAACAAATCAAGAGAATCCGCTTCCAGGTCATCCCCGAAAGAGGTGTCCGGCTTAATGTCCATATCCTGCATATTAAGCTGCTCCTTGATAATCTCCACTACTCTCTCAAACATGTTCCCTCTCCTTTTATTCACTTTTTTGTATTTTCCTTTTCGTCTCTCTCTTCCGTCCACACAAACGGTTTGACTGGCAAATATTTTGCCTTTCAAATATTTTGATTGTCAAACTATTTGACGAGGAAAGTATATAACAGGGAGCTGCTATTTGTCAAGAATAATTTTCAAATGAATTTTCTTTCCTTCCAGGACATATTATAGTAAAATATTCTTCATATATAGAAACAGCAGATTTATTTCCCCTTTGCTGTAAAAAGTACTGTACAAGTCCCAGAAAGGAGCTTATCCATGAATCTTACCATAGAAACTGGCGTTTCTGCCATTACCGTTTTTTTGCAAGGATTGCTCAGCGTTTTTTCTCCCTGTGTGCTGCCGCTGATCCCTCTTTATATTAGTTATCTCTCCGGCGGGGCAAAGTCGGTGGACGGGGAAGGGAATATCACCTACCAAAGGGCCCGGGTCCTGAAAAACACCCTGTTCTTTGTGGTGGGCATCAGCTTTGCCTTTTTCCTGCTGGGTTTTGGCTTTACTGCCGCAGGCAGGTTCTTCCATAATTACCAGACCCTGTTTACCCGTATCGGGGGGATCATTATCATCCTCTTTGGCCTGTGCCAGTTGGGGCTGTTCGGGGAACAGTTCTTTTACAGGGAGCACCGCTTCCATTTCCAGCCTGATACCCTTGCCATGAACCCTCTCACAGCCCTTGCCATGGGCTTTACCTTCAGCTTTGCCTGGACACCCTGCGTAGGGCCTACCCTGGCCAGTGTGCTGATCCTGGCGGCCTCTGCCTCTTCCTCCTTTACGGGCTTTATGCTCATCGGCGTATATACCCTGGGGTTTGTCCTGCCCTTTATGGCTGTGGGGTTATTTACCAAAACTGTGCTGGATTTCTTCCAAAAACACCGCTCCGTGATGAAATATACCATTAAGGTTGGCGGCGTGCTGATGATCCTTATTGGGGTTATGATGTTCACCGGATGGATGAACAATATCAGCTCTTATCTCTCCGGCAATACAAATATAAACTCCGGCGCAGATTCCGGCAGCGGCACAACGGATGAGGGATCTGGCCCCGCCCAGGATTCTGGCACTGGTTCCGGCAATAATGCAGAGGAAGGCAGCGCCCCTTCCGGTGAAACTGAAAATGGCAACGCCCAAGCTTCCGGAGAGGATGGCGGAAAAGATACCCAGATAGTCCCTGCCCCGGACTTTACCCTTACAGACCAGTATGGCAATACCCATACCCTATCCCAGTATAAAGGAAAAACTGTGTTTTTAAATTTCTGGGCTACCTGGTGCCCTCCCTGCCGGGCGGAAATGCCGGAAATCCAGGAAATCTACGAAGAATATGGGGAGAACCAATCAGATGTGATTGTATTGGGAATCGCCTCGCCGGACGTCGGCCAGGAAGGCCCGGCGGAAGGGATTGCGGCATTTTTAGAGGAAAACGGATACACTTATCCGGTAGTGATGGATACCGGGGGGCTGTACGCTTATTACTATAATATCAGCGCCTACCCTACCACATTTATGATTGACAGCCAGGGAAATGTGTACGGTTATGTAACGGGGCAGATTACAAAGGAAATTATGAAGAATATCATTGAACAGACAATGGGCAGCCCAGCAACAGAATAACAGGTTACTGTAGCTTGAATTTTTTTGTGTATTTTCTATTAGGCATAGATATGCTCCCCATATGGTAGTTTTTGGATAGTTCCTCTGTCTACCTTTATGGGGAGCATATCATTTCATTGGATTTTCAGGGGGGCGTAAATATTTTTATTCAGAGGTTTACTGGTTCATCTGTTTTGCGAACTTTTGGCAGAAGCCCTGAATTTATGCTGGTTTGAGCTATATCCGCATTTAATTTTACCAAACTTTTGGTTGGTAAAAGATTTTTGCCTCTGATTTTGGTATCAAAATTGAGGAATTTTGAAAGTTGGTAAAATGGTTTGGGGAATTGGTAAAACTGCTGTTTCTACTATATACAGAAGAAACAAGCGAAGTTTTCCCCTTTTACTTCCCCTAACTATCCAACATCATTCCTCAAGATCTTTAAACTGCTTCATGCAGTATGTTTCAGCCAATTTTATAAATTCATCTGCTACGGCAACCTGCCTTTCAGATTCTTCCCGACTGGCAATATAGAAATCATCATAGTCACTCGCATGACGAATTTCTTCAGCCTCACCGATTTTTCTCCCTGTCTCTCTGGGAAAAATCTCATTTTTAACATAGTCCTTATTAAAATTTGCGATAGCATCTTTATGGCGTTTATAAGATTTTCCGCTCAACGCATGAACCGCATTGATTGAATGAAAAATAGCATAGTAAGCTCGATTATTTGCTCCCTTATATTCCTCTGCCGCCAATAATATTCTTGCTGATTTCAAATCAGCTTTAGCGGTCTGGAGCCGATAGAGCACAAGGTCTTTTCTCGTTCCAATATCTTTTTTAGGTCGCTCCATATAAAACCACCCCTTCTTTATTAATATTTGCATAAAACGGATAATTAACTATCCATTTTCTAAAATGATCCTCACTCTTGGCAATAGGCTTTATATCCAAGTCATTATCCAGATTAAAATCAAAGGTCATATAGGAAAGCTGCTGGCTGTACACCTTTAAGTCCATATCAGACATATCAAGCAATATCATAATATCTATGTCTGAGTCTGCTTTGAAATCGCCTCTGGCATAAGAGCCATACAAAATTATCTTGCGTAAATGCGTACCATATATCTTTTTGATTTCTGCAATATACTGTTCTATCACGCTTTTCATTGACTGTGGCATAGCCATACCTCCTGCCGATTGCAATCACTTGCTTTAATCATATACACTATCAGTATGTCTTATATTCTAATTTATTGCTTCTCTGTGTCAATATATTTTCACTCTGTTTTACAAACTAGTTAATGGCATTTATTTCAAATACATCCTTTCAGATAAATACTCTTCAAATTTCAAAATCATAAGGTCAAAAATTTCTTGTAACATGCTAATCTTATCCGAAATATTCGCATACTCCACAGTTATCCCATTTTCACCATGTGCTATTCTATTTCTTTGATTAACCAATTGATTAATTTCTCCTTGATACTTTGTCAAACAATTCTCCATTCCAAATTTCCCCAAAATTACAACCAACTGTTTATAATTCAAATTAGATTTAGCAGTAAGCAATGCTGGATCAATATATAATGCTCTATCATAGTTTTCTGTAAACTTTTGAGCGAACTGGCAGGTTTGCTCAAAACTTTGCTTGCCTGCAAGGGGCTTTAATATGTCTTGTAAAGAAAATGCATACAATTCATTACGAACTAGTTTTTTATCCAAATGCAAATCATTTAAAAACGAGATAAGTTGCTTAAAACTTTCAACAATAAAACCTTCCCAATGAGCATATATGTATGGAATACACATTCTATAATATTGATCTTTAACTTTTTGTGGATAAGTATTCAACGCTAAAATTCCAACTTTTTTCAAATCTTCCAGTTCTCTCATACGCCATTCTCTACTAGCTATTATTTCATTGGTAAGTGGATGCATTTTTATGCCTCCGATATTCCTAACAAAATCTGTTTTGCAATTTTAACTTTGTTTGTTATGCTCGTAGGATTACTGCTAGCTGAACCAACATATCTTGTAAATTCTTTTCTTTCCTTTAACTCCGCAATTCTTTTTCCTAATTCATCGATATTTATTTGTGATAGATTTGCTCTTTCTTCTGATAAACTTAACATTATTGCATCATACATACTTGTCGTAAAATATCTTCTTCCAAGCTTAAAAATATATTTCTCTTTTAACCCTTTAAGAACATTCATAATATTTTCAAACAGTTGTCTATCACTATTAACTATACTTTCATTAAACTCCCTACACTGGCTTTCTAAATAATCGTCCATATAATCCTGTATATTAGCTTGAGCATATCTAGTTCCTTGGTTCTTCAAAGTCAAGTATCTCAACACTAATTCTTCATAATACATCATCTCTTCATTTAATGTACTAATATTTACTATTTCTCTAAAAATCTCATTATTAGATAACTCTGCCACAAAATTACTATATCTACTATCCAAACCTCTAAAAATACAATTTCGTATTTCTTGTCTTGACAAACCTTCTCCACCTGTATTTAATCTCTTAAAAAGTTCATACCGCATTTTGAATTCACTTTCTTTAAGGATTATTTCCACTCTACATGGTGTACGTTTTATTTGAAGTTTATACTCTAAAGGCAGAGTATCTATAGTAATGCCTTTTAGCCCCTTTATTAAACTCCCCTCAACTAATTCTAGCCCATTTTTAGGATATGGATCTCCATTTTCATCTTTAAGTTCATTAAAAAATGCCAAAACCGTGGAGACTCTTTGAAGACCGTCAATTAATTCCCATTTACCATCTGGATTAGTTGCCACAAATATTGAGGGAAAAGGAATTCCCAATAATATTGATTCAATAAAATCAGACTGCCTCTGCTCATCCCACCTGAATGCCCTTTGATATTCTGGAGATATTATTATTTCCCTATCTTTATACATATTGATTATTTCTCCAAAAGACATATCCATTCTTTCAGATTTTATCTCTTGACGATACTTTTGAATTTCATCGCTAATATCCATATAAACTTTCCTCCTTTTACCACTTATATTTCCCTATATAAAAATATCTTTTATTGATATAATATATTAGCAGTAGCATCTTCTTATATTCTAATTAAATGAGTATTTATATTATACCCTCTAATCATTTTTTTCAAAACCCAATTTTTCGGCTTCCAATTTTAGCACATGATGGTGTTCTTCCAACTTTAATTTTTCCTGTCAGTGTCAGTTATCCAAATCCGTTTTCTTATTATTTTCATTCCCCATTTCTTCCGGTTCCATCGCCCTCCCAATTTTCCCAGCTTCTTCCTGATATTTGCTCTCCGACACATGGGTATAGATATCAATGGTTGTGCTGTAATGCTGGTGCCCCATGATACTCTGCACCACTTTTGGCTGCAGCCCCACTTCAAAACATCGGCTGCAGAAGGTATGACGAATCGCATGCGGGTACATGTCCTCAAAATAATGGGGTTCTCTCTGTTCCTGCACGGATTCAAATGCCTCCTGCTCATTGATCTCCTTCACCACCTTTTTGATTTCCTTTTCCGCATGATAGCGGAGCACCGGGCTTCCCATGGTGGTGACAAATACCAGATCCGCATATTCACCGGTTGCCCTAAAACGGTTTCCCAGCGCTTTTTTCAGGCAGTCAGTCTTTGCTTTCTGCTGCAGGAGCATTTCCTCCGCCTCCCCGAAAAACGGAATCTTCCTGTAGGAATTATGGGTCTTGGGAGACAGGAGGCGCAGCATCTTTTTTCCATATTCGTACTGGCAGGAAAGGGATCGATTGATACGGAGACATTTTTCATTAAAATCTACATCTTTCCACATCAGGCCTCCTACCTCTCCGATCCTCATCCCTGTCAGAAACATCAAATAAAACATTTCCTTATACCAGCTATGCTCTACCGTCTTTAAAAATGTATTCTGTTCCTCCCTGGACAGAAAGCGGCGTGTCACCTGCCTGTTTTCCCAAGGAACACTGATCTCAAAGCAGGGATTGATCGAAAGGATCTGGTTATTCCTGGCAGATTCCATACATTCCCGCATTCTTCCAAGCGCCTCCCGCATGGACGAAACCGCCCGTCCATCGCTGCTCATTTGGTTAATGACACTCTGAATGTCAATATTGGTGATATCACACAGCTTTCTTTCTCCCAGATATTTGCCGAATGAACCGTAAAATTTATTTTTCATGGGATAAACACTGGTTTCTTTAACTACCGGAAGCTTATATGTCTGAAACCATTCTTCAAACCATTCATTCAGTGTTATATGTTTCCTTCTAAAATCAATGCTGTTCTGTGCCTCTTCCTTTAATTCCTGAAATTCTTTTTTCAGTTCCCGCAGATTGAATCCATAGATGCTGACATCACTTCCATTTATCTTTGTTCTGGCCTCATATCTTCCATCCTTTCGCTGATACAGACCCTTTCCCAGTTCTCTTCCCTTTAAATCTTTTCCCATTTTTGCACCCGCTCCATATAAACGCAGTTGACTTTACATCGTCATCTGCATTCCCATGCTGGATTCTTCCCTTTTTATTCTTCTATGAATTGTCCGCTTTTTCTCCACCTTATTGCCGCTGTTATGAGCGATCCACTTATCCAACTGAATTTTATTGGCATATACACGATTCCCGATTCGTACTGTAAAATTATTGTTTGTTTTTGTCAAAAGCTCTCTTGCCTTGGTCTCTCCTATCCCTAAATATGCACACACCTCTTTTACACTCAATAATGCCTTATCTACCTCTATTTTCTCCATATCCTTCTCCTTATCTGTCTTACATTAAGTTTCTTTTTAACTACTTTTAAAATTAATGCTTCATACCTGTCATCCCCTGGGATATATACGGATTTCTTCCTGATCCATCCTGCCTTTAGGAAGCAGTTTTTCACATCATCTGAAAGTCATTCCCTCTCATTTGCCGGCTGTCCCCTGGAGCCTCCAGAAGTTCCGATTTCTGAGCTAAGGATATCCATCCATAGTTCGTTTTCCTCATCCCCGCAGCGTCAAACCGGTTCATGCCGTATTCAGCAAAATCAAAATTCCGGAAAGCCGGGTCCGAGCAGTCCACCCCCCCCCAGATCCTCCAGGCATTTCCTGCCATAGTGTTCATAGCTGATCTGGCTGGGATCAAACACATAACAGTCCAGCCGCTCTGTCAGCAGCAGCGCCTCCTCTATATTTTTCCAGTTCTCAAACTGCAGCACAGCCTTATATTTTATCAGCTCTTTCTGTGGCATCTGCTGCAGCCTTTCAGCCAGTTCATTTAGCATCTCTACATCATCATAAAACTGGATCTTCTTTTCCAGGATGGGGACTGCGCTGCGGACCTCCCAGATCCTGCACTGTTCCAGGCTTTCCACATGAAGAGAAGCATATGTAGAAGCCATTCCCTCTGTGCTGCAGGGAAGAGAGAGCCAGACCTTTCCATGTTCCGAGTGCTTCCGGTTTTCAAGCCTGACGGACAGAATTGCATCCGACCCTGTTTCCTGCTCCGGCAGGTTCTGGCCATTATAGATTTCCTGCCATCCCTCCTTTACCCGGTAACAGTAGCCTTCTTTCGTAAAGACACCCTTTTCTGTTTCCCGCAGACAGGCTCCTACCTTTTCCTTATCCAAAAACGCCAGGACCTCATCCGGCAGCCCCTGTAACATTTGTACAGATCCCCCATTCACCGCGCTCTCTCCCAGATCCATATCACTCACAATCCATGGCAGAAATCCGAAATATTCCAGGTTGCCGGCAACATTGATCAGATCCTTTACCGAACACTCCCGGCCCCCGCGCTCAGACTCCACACAGCCAATCACTCCCTCATACCAGGGAATGCTCTCCCTGCCTATCTGATTGATCTTACCTGCCAGAACATTCACCCATCCTCCCAGTTTTCTCTTTTTACAAATATCCGCAATGCATTCCCTCCTCCCTACTGTAGCTGGATCCCCTGAGTATGTTCTTCTTCCATCTCCGGCGCTTCCTCTTTCCGCACCACAAGACCGGTCTGTGTATAAACGCAGCTGTGGGACGCATAGTATTCTTCCCCAATGCCATGATAATCCAGATAAGGCCACACCTTCCTGGGGAACTCCATGATGCCGTTCTCCACCACATATCCTCCCAGCTCCCGGCTGCAGGTCACACCGGGGATACACTCATACAGCTGCAGGCTGTCCGCCGCTTCCAGGACATCCCCGATGGTGGAGATGGATCGGCAGTCCAGGATCCCGGAAAACTTCATCTGCTCTTCCCTGTCCATCCTCCCGATCTTTTCTGCCAGGCAGCTGATCTCCTGGAACCAGCCATCCGCAGGCAGATACTGTTCAAGGCCGGGGATGGGGGACTCCACTTTAGTGATCCGGAAGGGAATGCTGCTCTTTCCCTCATGCCCTCTGGTCAGAGAGAGCATCTTCTGCTCCGGCTTCTCCCTGCCGGAAAGCGGAAAGGTGAGTAAGACCCGATTGACCGGCCTTATGGTATTTTCATACAGGATCTTTATGACGGGTTCTCTTTCTTCCACGATTGACTCCTCTCCATCCTGCCACTGTCAGGCAGCTATTCCATCTCCATCCCGCCCATCTCAGGTTCTTCTTTTCCTGTGATGGTGACGTACTGGTCGATGATGTTCAGTGCCTCATAATAGTCCTGGCATCCGCCTTCGGTGATGCGCTTCTCCATTTCCTCCGCCTTATCCTTCATCCCGTTTTCCCGCAGGGTCCGGGCTGCGATTCCCATCAGGTTGAAGATGTTCCCGTCCTCACCGATCAGCGCACAGTCCGGCTTCTCTGCCACGGCTTCATGTAGAAATCCTCCCAGCCGGTTATTTACATAGTCGGACATCCATGTGCCGCCGAACTGCAAATGTGTTTTAAGCCTCCAGACCGCCAGCTTTCCGATGTCCGGCTTTTCTTCCCCAAAGAAAAAGAGCAGGTTGGTCATCCCCTCATTCCGGAAAACCGCCACATCATCCAGTCGTTTCCCTTTGGGAAGGATCCCTTCCTGCTCCAGCA
>OFHA01001644.1_pt1 | contig 14821 bp, 19 predicted proteins | sample 1521891 | NCBI WGS metagenome assembly OFHA01 (sample SAMEA3504089, study PRJEB24116) | mouse gut metagenome | biome: mouse gut; feature: mouse-associated habitat; material: faeces | place: Denmark | collected 2011
TTTTGTGTGCAAACTTATTATACATTAGAAAGTGCCTTGTGCGTTATTTTATTTTTCAAAAAGTTGTAAAGTGGTGTAAAGTCTATATTTTGTTCCCGATTTGCGCTTCTTGCTTGTTCAGCCCACTGCTTCTCCGGAATTTCCTTTTCAAAAGCACCTTTACACATTTTCATTCTGTTATCTTGTGCAGGCTTAGGTTCCACTTTCATCGTAAACAAACCGTCCAGTTTCTGGCTACAAAGATTTCCATCCCCTGTTTCCGGTTCTCTTCCAAACAGTTTCGTTCCAATGTCAAGTATTTTTTCTTTGTCTATCAAACGCTCTTTCGTTCGCACATCTTCCTCTAAAAAAGAATTTCTTTCGATTTCCGGCTCTGTTTTTGCCATTTCTATAAAATATGCGGCTATTTTCTCCTTATCTACCTTTCTTTTTAAAGAGGGAACGTCTTCTAATGGGGATTTTTCCGCTTTTTCATATATTCCTTTTTCTTTTTTCCTCATGATCCACTCCTATCCAAAAAAATGAACGAAATAATGAACCATAAACTCGGCAGAACGTGAATCCGCCGTAACCGAACACAGGTTTATACCACAGGCTGTATCCTTAATCAGGCATACATAGTATCCGTTTTTCCCGTGATCCAATTCGGTTTCCAGATAGACGCCAATCTCTACATCGTCTTCAAGACGGTAAAGGGTTTGCCCCGCCCCATCCTTATCAGGCACTAAAATGAACGCCCTTTTGGCCTTGCCATGGAAAACCAGCATACACTCCTCATCCAGCGGCTGAAACTTCTTATCCACAAAAAAATTATTTTGTTGAAAGACGAAGCACTCATGTTTTTTCTGAATAACGATCAGGCATTGCTTCAATTTGTGTTGCAGCCCCTTCCCTTCAACGTATTGCCCTGGAATCACCATCAGTGGATCTCCCCTATAACAAACCTTTGGGTATTCACTCTCAGGCACTTCCTCCACACAAAAGATTTCCCGAAAACTTTTCCCTTTCTCAATGCCTGTTACCTCAGATACCTCCATCTCTCCTTCTGGTTCGATTAAATTCGACAATGATACTCTCATTTTTTCCTCCTTGCATTTTTTGTGATTTCCTGTATCCTTAGGTTATAACAAAAATTACGACTTGAATAGTATAATTTCAGTCGCAGCACAAGGAGGCTCTTATGAATCTATCCGTTACAATTTATCCTGGGGACTATCAAATCAAACAACTCGGCAAAACAGACTATCTCCATTGTGGGAGTCCACGCAAAAGAAAAATTTTTTTTGATGGAAAAGGGCATACGAAAGATTTTTTTTCGCAAATCGTATCTTTAGACATTGATGACCTCAATGCCATTAAAGAATTTACAAAACAATACGGCATTCTTGTTAATACACAAAATGATCCTGAACATCCTACCTTCATGGGATTGATTACCAATGCTGGCTTTAATGAGAAATATTTATCTTTCTCTTCAGGGTGTTCCATGCCCTTATCAGTCTTTAAAAACTACATCACCCTCATAAAAAATATGCTTTTGCTTGCGACAGCTATTTCTTTAGATTATAAATCCCAAAAAGAATATGCTGAGAATTCTGCCCATATCATAGAATATTTTTTGACTGTGCTTCTTCAGCCTTACGGTTATAATGACATAATCCATTCCAAAATAGACTGGACTATAGGCGGCAATACCCCTTTGACGCGGCTTGCATTTTATGGTGGCAGATTCTGTTCCAAAATGCATCCTTTATTCAGGGCATCCCAATGTATGCATTTATTTATTCATACACTGCAGGACTTCAATAGGAAGAATCGGGCCCTTCTGGAAAAATTCAACTCAGAAAAAACACCTAATGGGTCATTTTATGATATTCCAATTTTCCAGGCAGAAAAGAGTGTATCCTACGGCAAGGACTCCTTGCCAAATGGCTGCAAATTTTCTGTTTCAGATACCGAAATAATAGATTTCCTGTCATCTGACTATGCAGAACTATGTGAAATATTTAATTCCTTAACATCAAATTTTCATTTTTCCCTGGATAATGACTATAAAATAAATGTGGAGCTCAACTCCACAGATGGTATAAAATTGCTGATGACACAAATCATCAAAATTTCCCAGAAACTTCTCATAGAAACCATCAATTTTTACGCTAATGGCATCAATTTTGAAGTTTCTGCATCTGATAAAAAGAAAAAATATGACATGCGCCTTGTTCCACAATGTTTTCTGCAAGGCATTTTCCTTGCAATGGGATGCTTGTTAAATAAGTATCAGGTTACTGTTTGCAAATACAAAAAATGCAATAAGCCTGTTATTTCCCTTATATCGCGTCCCGCATTATGCTGTTGCCACAACCATTTAACAAATTACCGTTCGCAGATAAAGAGAGATTCCCTAAAAGGCGGGAAATAAATAACCTTATTATTATTAAAATCCCTGAAAACAGTCTTTACCAAAACTATTTTCAGGGATTACAATGCCATAGGACATCTCACAAGCCATTATATTACATTATCCACAAAATTCAGATGCATTTCTTCTATAATGAGGGCCCTCTTCATTTCCTATCCACCAGCACTCCGAGTATCTCTTCCATTTCCTCCCATGTGTCACATTTCAGATATTCACGTCCCAGGTATAAACTCCAGAGGGCTTCCATCAAATCCGGCTCTTCCAGGCAGGCTTCCACAAGACCCTTCCCCAAATGTTCTTTATACTGGAAATATTCATAAAAACATTCATAAAACCGGATTTTGCCACAGGCTTCATAAACCTCAGCGGAAGAAGATGCAAGCATCTTATACCGGAATGACTCACGCTCCTTTTCTGCCTTCTTCCTAAGGCTCCTTTCCTTTTCACTGAATACTCCGCGCTTCATCCCATCACCCCCTATGCTGCAATGGAAACTTCGCCTGTAAGGCGGCTGTAGCGGTACACGTGGTAGGAGAGTATCTCTTCTGGGGCAAGCTGCGTGTCATTGACATCCTTCACGATCCTTGCCAGTTCCCCCGCATCCTCCCCATACTCCCCGGCTGGCAGCAGGATGACTTCATGGATGGAAGACGGGAGTATCCAGAAGTCCTGCTTAAAGAACCCGGAAACCCTCCCCATCACATCTTTGCTGCACATCTGGACTGCACCGTTTATCCGGGATTTATTCCCCAGTACATACATGGGGCAGCCTTTTAACAGCTCTTTCTTCGCCTCCTGCTCCGCATCCCAGCATGGCGTGAGCAGCTCATCCATGCACTCAAATGCCATGTCGTCTGCATCCTCCATGTTTTCCATGGCTGTCTGGTAAAGCGTCCCCTCATCCACCCCCTAGTACAGCATATGCCCATCCCAGATTGGGATGGTGGCCTGCCTGCCTGGGTAGCCCCTGGCATGTCTGCATAATATTCCAGCGAAAGATCCAGGAAATCCCGGTGCGGGGCTTTTTCCAGATGCCCCTGGTTCCTTTCCGTATTGACCAGCCGTGCGCGGATATGTGTCTTTATGGAATCCCAATCTGCAAATTTTGACACGTCTATGTCGCAGTCCGGGATCCTGCCTCTGCAGACATCCAGAATTTCTGAAACTGCCTGCGCTATGCCTTCTTTCCTGGCCGTGCCATGCATGTCCTTTGTATAATATTCATCCATCCTGACAATCATGGATGCGTTTACCCCCTGCCTGCCAATGAGGATGCTGCGCCCCGTTGGCCTGCCGCATTCCCCTGGGCTGCCGCTTTCCACACGGTAGCCGCATCCCAGCTTTTCCTTTAAGGCTTCCATAACCCTATTTTCAAATTCCTTATAGTCCATAACCAATCCTCCTATCTACTTCATGCGACTTTTGATTTCGTTTTTGCCAGTGCCGCCATAATTTTTCCATACAATTCATCTGGTATAGAATCCGGATTTTTTATTCTGTATCTTTCCTGCACCGCTTCCATGCCGACACCTGTCCGCTGCAGTTCTTTTTCCAGGGACTGCCGCTGTATTTTAGATAATGTGCTGTCATTGGATGCGGGGGCTTTGCTCTGCAGTTTATCCCTGCTCCCAGCAACTATATTTTTCTTTGGCTTTTCTGGCTTTTCTGCCTTTGCCCCCATCTCATATACTGCCTGCCCCTGATTGGAATCATTGGCAATTACAAGGCTGGCAATCTCCCTGTCCCCATTGTATGTAATGGAGCGTACCGAAAAATGGTCGCTGCAGTACAGCTTATCCCCATTTCGCTTAATTGATATGCCTGCTGCCGGAACCCATATAAATGGGGCGGTATATAACTCCCTGCCAATCCCCCAGTTAAAGCATGCCCTCTTGAAAGAATCCGAAGCCTGCGATTTCTCCTTTTCCGCATACCCCATTGTGCCCACATCCTGCTTGGCAACCCATTCCCCGGTATCCTTGTCATAAACCTCCACCGTGCAGTAAAGGTTCCCGTCTATGCACTGGTGGCTTCTTTTCCAGCCGAACAGGCCGAACGTTTCGTCAAGGATGCGCTGGTCTACCCTTGCATCCTTATAAAGCAGCAGGCTTATCCCGTTCTCCTTCACAATGGACACCCTGCACTCAATTTCGTTTGCTTTCAAAAGCCGGATTGCATGATTTCCCATAGAACCATTCCTTTCCAAAATGAGATAAAATAAGCAGGGAAAGCCTTGTGCTTTCCCTGCCCGATACTCCTTATGCCGCCTTAATCTGGAATCTGCGTGAGGACGTCACCTTCGCATAATTCTTGTAGATTTCTGGCTGCTCCTGCTTGATCCGCTTCGCGTCAAGCCTTGTAGTGTCTACATTGCTCCATGATACCTTGTAATGCCCGTTTGACGCCAGCTCGCTATCCTGCATAAACAGCTTGATTTCCTGTTCAATCTGTTTCTGCTCTGACTGCAGTTCCCCAATCTGCGCAAGGATTTCCTCCCTGCGTGCCAACCTGCCATCAAAGCCCACAAGTTCAACCGCGCTTTCCTTTTTTGCTGTATGGAAATACTGTTCCAGGACGGAATCGTATATTTCGGAGCCGTCCGGGTCAGGGATTCGCCCCGCTACAATATAGTCATTCCAAAATTCCCCCTCCGCCTCAATTAACTGCTGTATCAGGGCATCATCCCATGTCAGTTTATGGTAAACAAACTCACGCCCCAAAATAACTGCCGCGATATACCACACGCGCTTTCCTGTAACCGCCATGTAATGGTAACACTGTATGGCGTAATGGGGCGGGATCTTACCATCTGCCCATTTATCGGCATTGTAGGCGCTGGCTGTTTTACATTCCAGACCTGCATCCTCTCCAACCACCAGGCGGTCAACGTCCGCAATCATATACGGATGCCCCTTGCTGCGGTACATATAATTGCTGCGCCGCACCTTCAATCCGGTTGCTTCCATAAAACGCACCGCTACATACTGTTCCAAATCATTTCCGATCCGGATGGCTTCATTGTCCCCTTCTTCCACCCCATCCGACGTCTTATCCCAGAACACCTTCATAGGGCTGCTGTATGGGTTCAGGCCGCAGATTGCACCTGCATCCGAGCCCCCAATCCCTGTCTTGCGGAGCTTCAGCCATTCTTCACGCGCCATTCCCGCTGTCGATATTTTCTCGTACATAATTCCCTCCATTCCCGTAAGTTCCCCCACACTGTAGGCAAAAAATAATAGGGATGGCAAAACCTATCGTAAGCTTCACCATCCCCAGTCCCAGAACACGGTATCAGGCAGCGCACACCAGCTGGTAAGCCCTGTCGATTAACGGGTTCCCTTACATCGTCTTTAAGAACAGGTTTTCCTTATACTTCGCCGTTTCCCGGAGCGGCTTTGCATGGGTCGCAAAATCGGACACCGCATTCACAAAACGGTAGCCGTTCTTCCCCACGCCCACCAGGTCAGGGGCAAGGTAATAACGGTTCTTTAAATCCATTCGTAGCTTCTTCACATTCCGTTCCGTGGTTTCGGTGGCGTCCGCGGCAATCGGGAGCAGAAGCTTAATGTATTCTTCCACCGCCGCGTCGCTCACTTTCTTCCTGTCCAGTTTCTTTGACGCTTTGGAAAGCTCGTTCATATAGTTCTCCGCCATGAACAGCGTCATCCGTGCGTCTTCCATCTTCGCCCCGATATCGCCCGTATGGTTTGCGCACCAAATCCGGCTTGCATTGTCCAGCGCAAAGTTAAGCGTATTTTGGCAGACCACCCGGACAGGCGTCATTGCCACTTTGATAGAACCTGATCCGTCGTGGGAATTGCTAAACACCAGGTAGGGCATAACCTTATCTTCTACAAGGCGGTACTGTTTGGGGAGCTTTGCCAGAATCCAGACTTTCTTCCCTCTTTCAGCGACCCCGCCGTTTCATACTGAACGCCTTTTCCAAGAAGCTCGTCCGTAAACGCAAACGCATCCCGGTTCTGCACAATCTGGTAACGCCCGGACACCACGCCCAACACTTTATGGTCAGAACTGCGGATATTGGCGTAATAATCATTTACCACAATGCCATCCCCCGTATAGATTTTTTCCTGCCAGACGTCCCAATTCAGCCCTGCCAGTTTCAATGCTTCTTCTGATGTGGGCGCATCCTCCACCTTCGTCCCTAAGCCATGCCATGGGGCTTTGCGGACATAAAACATACTTTCCACTTCTGCTGCCATAATACGTCACTCCTTCCTTTTTTCATCTGCATACTCAACAGCAATGCTAATAATCCCTGCCACCGCCACCAGTGCAGTAGCAACTTCCTTTGCCATCCGGCAGTTCCTTTCCCATCTGGCGTTATCTTGTACCGCCATGTCACCGCCGGAGGTTTGCATTTCAAATTCCATAACGCCCTCCTTCCCTTACCATCCAAGGACAACAGCCAATGACAGCAGCCCTTCCAGCACAATCTTGATAATAGAAATGATTTGTTCCAGATGCATAATTCCTTCCTCCTTCCTTTGTGTGCGTAGTTTAACCTGGAAAATTTTGTTTTACGGCATTTGCCTACCTAACCCGGAAATCCCTGGATTCATCGGGTTCTATGGCTCTGCCACAAAGAAATAATATATTTCTTTTTTACAGAAACAACCGGATAAGGCATAAAACAAACTGACAAAACACGAAAAGGAGGATGCCTAAAATGTTAGAAGAATACCCAGATATACTTACCCCACAGGAAGCGATGGAAATTTTGGGGATTGGGAAGAATTTATTTTACAGGCTGCTTAACCAAGGGACTATTCCTGCAAAACGGATAGGAGGGAAAGTTTGGAGGATTGCAAAAAAAGACCTGGTTGCCTATATTTCCACAATTCAATAAACTTTTTGCGGAAACAATTTTATTCTTTGTTATCAGTCCTTTACAATTAAAGAAGTTTTTGACATTTCCGAAACCACTGAAGCTGCAACGGACCACATGGCAAATAATTATGAAATACGGCATGTATAAAAAAATAATGGAACTCGTTATTTGAGTTCCATTATTTTCATCACGACACATCACAGTACTGAACTATTCCTTCGCGATTCTATTCATTACAAAACAATGAAATTACTGTGAACTATTAATATTCACTTTCTCCCAATGCTTTTAATCGACGAGCATCTGTTTCTCCATACTCCTCATAAGCTCCAGCCGCAGCCAATTCATATAAATATAATTCCCCATCTTCATTAAGGTGGTATTCCATTGTATCTATAGTATGCATAGTATTACCACAAAATGCAACATTTATGGTCATTCCCATAGGGTCTTCCGGAGTTTCCTCATTAAGCACTTCAAATTGTAAATAATAAACTCCATGATTTGGTTCGGGACAATCCACTTCATAATACGTTTCTTGAATATTCCCTGCATAGAGACAAATATCATTCTCATAATTTGGGAATTTCAAAACATGCCCTAACTCATTGAATGTAGATTCTTCAATATTACCCTTTACTGCAGAAATTACATCATCAGTTGCGTAGTAAAACTGTGAATCGTCGTCTGTTTCTGATTTATCATATTCGTCATTATTATAATAAGTATCATCTAAATCAGAAGCATCATCTCCATCGCGAATATCATCATAAGACGATTCCGCTATATCATCAAATGCATCTTCAATCTCATCCAGAAATTCGCTGTCTTTCGCTTCATCCGGATTGTAAGTGAGTGCAATTGGTTTCGCATATACGTGACCTTCCCCAACTGCAATATCAAAATCAACACTTATAATCGTAGGATCATCCAGTATTTGACGAATTTTATCAAGTACTGACTCATCGGTAATTGAAACAAGACATCCATAATGGTCTGATTCTTCTTCTGAAGATCCTGGGCATGTACCTTTGTACTTATCTATAGGCCCCATCTTCACCTGTTCAAAAGAAAGATCAATGTCATATGAATAATTCTCATGGATGCAATTATTCGCATATCTCAGAAATTCCTCATCTGACGGTTGCAGGAAAAAGAACTCTGATCCAATTGTATAAATCGCTCTCTTTCCAACAAAACATGCAACGGCAATTACTCCCACAAAAACTGCAAATGAAAGTAAACATACCGCAACCTTTCCGGATTTTGATTTCGGCATATCTGGGTTATCTGTTACACCAGACTTAAACTCACCCATCGCCTCTTTCCAATCCTTTTTAACTGCTTCTTTCCAATTTTCTTCCTGTTTGTGTTGTTGAGAATCTTCAACAATCCCAGTTTCAGAAGTATTATTGATGTTACGGTTTTCTTCCATTTTTCTTTCCTTTCTTATTCTATACGTTTACTGGAGGCACTGTATTTGGCGCCTATGTTGTTTCTTTAGCAAGGCCCTTAAACACCCAAAAGCTCTCACCGCTTCACTAAAAGTAGCCAAAGCCTTCCTATCCTATTTTCTAACCCTCCCCTTTTCCTTTTTATATACCTTTCTCCCGGTATCTAATGTATACATTATATATCCTATACATGATTTATGCAAGGAATAAATTTCAGATATAATAGCTAAAAAGGAGGGGACAGATGGTACGTTTAAGGATACTTGAAATTTTAGAAGAACAGAACCACACAAAATATTGGCTGTTTAAGCAGATGGATTTAAGCTACCAGAATTTTAACCGCATGGTCATGAATGAAACACGTTCCATCCGTTTTGAAAACCTGGATGCATTGAGCAGTATTTTAGGCTGCCCTGTGGGAGATCTTTTTGAAAAGACCGCCGATCCCGACAGGGATAAGATTCCCACAGGCATGTGATGGATGCCCCAGTATAAGCTTGCTCCTGGCACATCCATCCGTTTTCCTTCCCTATCCCTGTATGCATTCGGCAAACAGCCGAAAAGCATACTGGAACCCCTTTGCAAACCCGGCTTCTTCAGCAGCAGCCGCAATAAGGCAGAGATTATCCTTATATTTTTCATAGTGAAAGCCATCCATGCTTTCCCCCATCTCTTTTAGCAGAAGTGAAATTTCTTCCTGCATTTCCCTGCTTGGTTTGCCCCCGCCAAAGTCTTTGCACACAATATTATTGTACAGCTCCCTTATCATTGATGTATCCCACCTTCCATTCCTGTGTCTGCATAAAAGCATCCCAATACCTTGCCTATCATACCTTCCCATAAATGCCCTGCCAATTTGATCCCATATAACAGCTACAATTTTTTATCCCACATACTCCGGGACGGTTATGTACAGCCACAATATCCGAAGCCACACACATAACCAATGAAAAACCCCACAAACCTTATGCCGGGACCCTGTCCAGAAATTCCTGTTCTGTAAGGACCGGTATGCCAAGCTCCTTTGCCTTTGCCAGCTTGCTGCCCGGATTCTCCCCACAGATAAGGTAATCCGTCTTTTTTGTTACAGAACTCCCGGCGGTTGCGCCGATACCGCTAAGCTTTTCATGGATAGTATTCCGGGTAAAATTCTCTAATTTCCCTGTCACCACAATGGTGCATCCTGCGAATGGGCTGCCCTTTGCACTATTATTTTTCTTTGCCATAGTAATATCCTCCATCTTTTTAAAATGTACTTCTTCCTGCAATGTTTTCCAAAGTTTCAGGTTCCTGCCATCATGGAACCATTCCCAGATGTTCCGGCACATTGTTTCCCCAAAACCTGGAAGGGATGTAAAATCAAAGCAGCCCACCGCCGCTTTCGCAAACTCCTGCAAATCACCCTGGAAATACCGCTCCAATATCCTGCCTGCTGTCCTCCCAACCATCGGGATATCCATTGCAACCACATACCTTGTAAATGTGGTATTGCGGCTTTTCCCAACAGAATCAATGATTTTCTGATAAGACTTCTCACCAAAGCCTTCCATCTGCACAATCTCATCCTTGTAGCGGTCCAAATGGTAAAAATCATGGAATGTCTTTAAGAAGCCCATTTCCATAAACTTCTCAATCGTTGCCCCTGAAATCCCCGAAATATCCATAGCCTTCTTTTCCGCAAAATGGATAAATTTGTGTAAAATTTGGCTGCTGCAACCCGGATTATCGCAATGCAGCGTTTCAACCAGCCTCCCCTTATCCCCGGCTCTTGAAAAAATCCTTGTCGATTTCCCACAACACGGGCAGACTTTCGGAATCATATTTTTCTTATAATGACCTCGGTCAAGATTTTCCTCAATATGCGGGATGATCATGTTCCGTTTGGAAACGAGTACCCTGCAGCCAGGGAAAAGCTCCAGATCCCTGATGAATGACAGGTTATGCAGGCTCGCCCTTGATACGGAACAGCCGTCAATCTCCACTGTGTCAAAGACTGCCACAGGCGCAATCTCCCCAGAACGTCCCGGCTCCCATTCGATAGAGTGGAATACAGTTTCATATGTATCATCTTCAAATTTGAAGGCGATGCCATCCTTGTAATGGTGTCCGGTTCTCCCACATCTCTTTGAATAAGAAAGGCTGTCATAACGGAGCACCATACCATCAATCGGGATCCGCCCATCCTCTGCAAGTACCTTTAAATATCCAATCCGGTTCTCAATCTCCCGGAGGGTTACATTTTCCGGCAGGAATGTAAAGGGACAGATAGCAAAACCAAGCCCCTCTGCCGCTTCCAGCAGCCTTCCCCGGCTGTCAGCGGTTTTACCGAAACCCTCCATCCCTTCTAAAATATTGAAGGCATAGAAATACACATGACGTTCCTTACAGGCCGCCGGATTTAATAACCGGATCGAACCGGAAGCGAGGTTTCTTGCATTGCAAATTTCCTTATCGGTCTTCCCTGAAACCTTACCCTTCATTTCCTCAAAATCATCCTTATGGATAAAACCTTCGCCCACAATGACAAGCCTCCCCTTATGCGGTATTTTTGCCGGCACATTATAAAAAGCGGGGATATTGTGGGTAATTACCTCCCCAATATCCCCATCCCCTCTTGTAGAAGCTTCTACAAACTGGCCATTTTCATAACAGAGCTTAATCGTAAGCCCGTCCAGCTTTAGCATTAGTAAAGCTGGTGCCTTTCCTGCCATTTGCAGCAGTTCTCCCACCTGCTTCGTCTTATCCATGCTTAACAGCGGGATTGGGTGGTGCACTTTCTCCAATGCGCTGACGGGCTTATAGCCGACTGTCTGCGTTGGCGAATTGCCCAGGATAATCCCTGTCAGTTTCTCCAGCCTCTGCAGCTCGTCAAAAAGATGGTCATAGACTGCATCCGACACGCTCGGTTTTGCTTTGTTGTAATACTCGTGTCGGTACTGGTTCAGCTTTGCCACAAGCATTGCAACCTTTTTTGCATCTTCATTCTTTTGTTTTCTCTGAACTTTATGCATTATTTTCACGCTCCTTCCTTAATTTTTTTATATTGTTTATTATGATTGCTTTTGGCACTTCCATGACTACAGCAGGGTAACCATTCAAAAGTATGCCAAAAGCATAATCATCAGCAGTTCTCTTACTTTCAAAATAGAGAGGTTCTTTTCCCGATTCCCAGTAAAAACATTTTTCAGGATAATTCTCTATCCTGGTGACATAGGCAATCCCTTCCGCAAAGAGCAGCCCGATTGCCCATCTGCAGTCTACTTTTGCGGTATTTTTGTGTGTTTTTACAGACATAATTATCCTCCGTTTTCATAGATTTTTTCTTTCCTTGCCGCATTATCTCTAACAATAACTTTAGGCAGCTTGCCTCTCTCCTTCAAAAATGCCATTTATCCTATTTAAGAAGCTCTTCCGTTGTCATCGGTCTTTTCCTTGCCATATCTTCATCTCCCGTTACCACACAATCCGTTCCGGTTCAAAACTAACTGTCACACCCTGACATTTCTTCAGATACTTCATGCCTGTGTCCGGCTCGCCGTCAAACTCATTATTTACCGAAGTACATAAATTCGGTTCCATTCCTGCTCTCGGATCTACATCTTTCCACAGTGTTCCAATGTCATCCTTATAAACAGGCCTGTCCCACGAATCCATACCTACAAATTTCAAATATAATACCTTGGAATCACACATAAAAATCTCCTTCTTTTTATTTTTTGCATAAAAATAAGGGCATCCCAAATAAATGGAATACCCAAATTCACATCACTGATATTTAATATCTTTCACCCAAACCGATATGTGCCATCACAACATTGCAGATTTTCTTATCCAGCCTGATATGGCTGGCTATCATGGCATCCAGACAGTCCTGTACTTCTGCCTGCCCGATATGCCCTTTATCATAAGCCAGCATTAAAATACCCGCTGTGCCAATATATTTTTCCCTTAGCTGCTTTGCAACGCTGCGCCCTTTGCGTTCATCCATCAGGAGCAAATCTGCATTCTTCTCATCATACATGATGAGGGCTTCGCTCTCCCCTGCATCCAGTCCGGTAACGCTGCGCAGGACATCTACGGATTTTACATTCTCTACTGCTGCAACAGAAAAGTATTTCGTTGTTTTGATGAACTCTGCTTCTTCTAAATAAGCGGGATTCTCTGTCAATTCACGGTACACTGCTTTGGGAACCAGCACATTCCCATATAATTTTTCCAGCAACCCCAGGCATCCTGCTTTCAGCAGGGAAATGATTGGCGTGATATCTGAAATCACAATCATGCCAGCGTTTCCCCCAATTCTTTCACAGTTTCTAATTCCTCTTCTATTTCCTCGGCCGTCATTTCAATATAAGGGATCCCCAGCTTGCCATACAACACAATCAGATCCATTTTGAAGATACCAAGTATCTCAGCTGCCCTGCCATGGGAAATAATGCCATCATGCACATACAGGTACAATATCATTGCATTTCGTTTAAGCTGTTCTTCCTTGTCTGGCTGCATGACAAATGAAACCATCTCTTCCGGTATTTCCATATTTACAAAAGCCATAACCACAGCCTCCTTCCATCCCCGGATTTGTTTACTCTCCTTAAATTTTAACAGAAAAAACATTTTTTACGCAAAAACTTCCCCTATAAAAATATCTGCTTTTTTCATCGCTATTACCATTTCTACCCTGTCATTCCTATAGTAGCGCTCCGTCCATTTCATTCGCCTATCACGTTATTTAGAATATGAAATCTGGAACTGGCTCTAAAAAACTTTACCAAAACATTACCACTTTGGAATCAAGAAGTCCGCAAAGCCTTGATTTTACTGGACTTGCGGACCTCATTTGTACAAAAATGTTTATTCGAACTCCCTATGGCTATAACATAATTGTTAAATATTTGATTGCTTTTTAAGGGTTTTCATAGCTATAATATTCTTATTTTACGCCGTATTTACAGTTTCAAAGCAAACAGGTATCATACGGGTATCATATATTTTTTCGTTAGCTTCTATATTAGCACTGCTATTGCACATGCTGCTACGCGATAGTTCCCCAAAAGTAACCAACTTCTAACAACTTAAAGCTAACCATTTAACTCATTCATAATTTGTTTTCCAAAATCAGTCATTCTAATCATTTCTACATTATCTTTTCCTACAAAACTTTCTATTAATCCTAGTTGCTCATACTTATTCCTCACAATTAAAGCATCTTGTGTATCAACAGAATAGCCACTTTGGAATTCACTAATTGCTTCCTCAAATTCCGATAATTTTTTTACTCCTGTCAACCTTAACGAAACGAATTTGTACAATATTTCAAGAGTCGTTTTAACAGTCTTCTCGTCAATTACTGTATCTAGCGTAAACACATAAACATTTTCCGTATAATGTAACACTATTTCTTTCTTTCTAAATAAGTTATCAAACTCCACGTTAGATTTATCAATATTAAAAGTAGTCGCCTTTCTCAATTCCTCATTTTCTTTCTGAAGAATTGACAATTCTTTCAATAATCTCTCTTTCTCATCATCATTTCCTCGATGCCACCCCGGTCTTTTTATCTCGCTTTTCGCTTGCATAATTGCAATAGCAACTTTTCCCATTAAATCCGAAGTATCCTGCCAAATACTTGCTAAACGATTTTTCATTGCACGATTTTTAAATGCAACTAATTTTCCCTTTTTTATGTCATCTTTCTCAATTTTATCTTCCTCTATTTTTACTGAATCATCTAAAACAAATACTAGCACCGGAATTCCTTTGTCAATAGCATAATTATATTCCATTTCCGTATAACTCAGACCTGTACTATCATTTACAGACCCATAGCGTTTTCCTAAAATCAAAATGTAATAATCACATAAATCTATTACTTTTTTAATTACATTAAATTGCTCATCATCTGTTGCAGTAAAATTTTCCATTCCTGCCGGAATACAATCTGCCATAAGTAGAATGTCTAAAACCTTTTTTCTCTCCTGTTGTAAATCAGAATATGTAGAACTTATGAACACCTGATACTTTACTTTTTCCATAAAAACTCCTCCCTATATTGTCAAGTGATTTTCCTTAAAAAATCAAGGAATTTATAGTTAC
>OFHA01001646.1_pt1 | contig 14809 bp, 10 predicted proteins | sample 1521891 | NCBI WGS metagenome assembly OFHA01 (sample SAMEA3504089, study PRJEB24116) | mouse gut metagenome | biome: mouse gut; feature: mouse-associated habitat; material: faeces | place: Denmark | collected 2011
TACAGCCCGCCAGGGCCTCCGCCTGCCACCAGAACCTTTTTCCGTTCAGGCGCCGGGCGCACCTCGTCCCCCTCAATTTCCCGGCCTATCAGGGGATTTACCGTACATCTTCTGGTCGCCGTAGCCGCCCGCTCCGCCATGCAGGTAAAGCAGCGCAGGCATTTTACAATATCCTCTTCCCTGTTTTCCATGATTTTCCGGGGAAGAAAGGGGTCGGCCAAAAGGGCTCTCGCCATATAAACCACGTCCGCTTTTCCGCTGGCAATAATTTCCTCCATCTGGGCCGGGTCGTTTAAGCCCCCGATTGTAGCCACCGGAACCGACACATTCTTTTTAATCTCGGCGGCCAGATACACGTTGCAGCCGTGCTCCTTAAACATGGACGGATGGGTGTCGCCGAATCCTCTCTGGTAAGTCCCCGCCGACACATGAAGCAAATCTATGTAAGGCTCAATCTGCCTGGCAATCCTGATGCCCTCCTCCAAATCATAACCGCCTTCAAAAAGCTCCGAGCCGCTCATACGAAATTCTATGGGAAAATACGGCCCAACCGCCTCCCGCACCGCCTTTAACACCTCCACGGCAAAGCGGCATCTGTTTGCAAGGCTTCCTCCGTATCCGTCGCTTCTTTTATTGAAATAAGGGGATAAAAACTGGTTAATCAGCCAGCCGTGTCCGCCGTGAATCATAATCATCTCAAAGCCCGCCCGCTTTGCAAGGCCGGCAGCATTGCCATAAGCGCTTACAATCTCATCTATCAGTTCTCCGGTAAGGGCCTTTACCTCCACCCCGTCGGGCCGCGTGGTGTCCGAAGGGCCCCACTGGTTCATGGATTTCTGCCTGCTCTTGTCGGTCATATAGGTGCCCGCGTACATGCCGGAGTGGGACAGCTCGATACCTGGCATTGCCCCGTGTCTGCGGATTGCGTCCGCCGTATAGGTTGCAGAGGCCAGCGAATTTAAGATTGCCGTATCCAGATGATAAGCGTGGGAGCCGTCCGTTTTCGGATGCACCATGCATTCGCTGACAGTTACGGCCGCCGCGCCACCTTTTCCCCGCAGTTCGTAAAAAGCGGTTGACTTCGGCCCGATACAGCCGTCATTTGTAATGTCAGTTCCGCCCATAGGCGCGGAAAACATGCGGTTGCGGAAGGTTACGTTTCCAATTTGGATAGGGCTTGATAAAAGTGGGAATTTTCTTTCCATGGCGTTTGGTTCCTTTCTTTGATGATATTTGGCAAATTTGCCTGGCCGTGGGGCACCTCTGGTATGGAGCAATGTGCAATTCCCCGGCATTAATATCTTGTATCAAATTTACCATAGAAAAATGCTTCTATCTATAAACAAGATAGAAGCATGTATCAACAAACTTTTTATAGGAACAGCTTGGCTAGTTCCCATAGCCCCGGTTCTTCCTTCCGGCTGCCCTTGATTACCATAAATATTTTCCATGGGATGGAATCGGACAGCGGGATGAGCCGGAGCCCTTCCAGCATAGATTTGTCCCTGTGGATATCCGCATCAATCCCCAGCCCGGATTTCTGCCTGCAAAATTGGTAAATGAGCTGGCTTTCCATGGTTTTGACTGCAATGGCCGGCGTAAAGCCGAAATCTTGGCACCGCTGCAGCAGGCTGTGGTAGCTGTAGTATTTTTCATTCAGGGTGATGAGCCGTTCCTGCTGAAGGTCTTTGACAGAGAGGGATGTTTTCTCAAAATAAGGATGCCCCTCATAGACAATGACGTTCATAGTCCTGCTGAACACCTCCCTGGACCAAAGGGACTGGCTTAAGGGCGGCCCAATGATAAAGCCAAGGTCAATATCCCCTTGCTGCATACGGTGCATAATTTCCTGATTGGACGATTCTTCCCATTGGAGCATGATATGGGGGCAGCGGTTCCGGTATTCCTCCAGTTTTTGGAAGGGGAACACATTCAGCACGCCGCAGGAAAACCCAATATTCAGTTTTTTATTCTGGTCGCGGAGCTGCCGGATACCCACCGCAAGTTCGTCAAATTGCTCAAGGATGGGGAGGCAGCGCTGGTAAAGATACCGGCCGCATTCCGTTGGAACCATCCCGTTGGAGGAACGTTCAAACAGGCCGGCATCCAGTTCATCTTCCAAATGGCGGATGGCCTTGCTCAGCCCTTGGGGCGTAATGAATAGCTGTTTTGCCGCTTTATTGATGCTGCCAATTTCGTAAACCTGCCGGAAAAACCTTAAATCTTTTGTGTCCACGTGTTTGCCTTTCCAATAAAATATGCTATGTTGTTGGTGACGGATCCTTATAGGTGACAGTATAAAATATTTTTCAGAAAATTGCATCCACATTTTTGCATAACTGGAAAACGGCTATTTTTAAACTTAGGCAGATGCCATGTCCCTTGAAAATGCAGCTTTCAAAAAACTTGTTTCCAAGCAGGGAAACAAAGGCGCCCTCGCTTAGGTGCGGGTATAGGAACAGCAGCAAGAAAAACGCTGCCTGGAGGAATAATTATTGGGCAAGGAACCCAGCCGCCACCTCCTGAAGCCGTGCAGCCGTCCCCGCATCGATATCCGCAGTGTAGCTGCACCCTACGGGCGTTTCCTGGAAAATAACTGCGTAGGCAAGGCATGCCGCCAGATAAGAGCCCTCTAAGGAAGGATGCATGCCGTCCTCCGCCCAAAGCCCAATGTCCGGGCATTGCTCCATACACCGCATAAACGCCACGCCGCCGGGGACAAGCAGGCTGTTAAGCTGGGAGGAAACCTGGATTAAGTTTTGGGCTAGGACAGCCTGTACCTGTTCCGGCGTGAAAATGCTGGCGCCGTCTTTGGGGGTCCATGTCATAAGGAGCGCCGTCTGCCCGCCTGCCCCACGGATTTTTTCATCCAGGGCAGCAGCGGCAGGCAGCATGTTTTCCTCTGCAAATGCAAATGCATCGTTGGTATTTTCCTGCAGGAAGACAAAATCCCAGTGCTCCCCCGTCAGCTTCTGTTCCAGCGCTGCCCCAAGCTCGTCGGTATTGTCTGCATACTGCGTCAGGGTGTAATAGCCCTCCGTCAGTTCCTGCACGTCGCTGGGATGCCCCATGGCTGCAGCCACTTCTGAAAAAATGGCAGGCAGGTCGTTGGAAAAGGTATGGCTGTTCCCTACAAACAGGATGCGTGGCAGTTCCCCGGCCGCTGGGTTTGGCTTCTTTAAATCAAGGGCCTGGCTAAAATCAAAGGTTCCGTCAGGGGTGGAACTGCCTTGGGATTGCCCGTCGGAAGGATGCCCATCAGAATTGGGGTTAGAGCTTTCAGGAGCCTGTCCATCGGAATTAGAACCGGAGTTTTCAGAGGCCTGCCCGCCGGAATTGGGGGGTTCTGCTTCTTCTGTAGTGTTTGCCGAAGTTTTATTGCTGCCGCCCCCATTGTTTCCGTCAGAAACGGGATTGGAGCAGCCCCCAAAGGAGAGGGCGGCAGCCAGCAGGAGGGAAAGGGATAGCTTCCCTGTTTTTCCCAAATGTTTCACAGCATCAGCCATGTGTTTCCTGAAAATGTTCCTGTCCATGTTTTTCGCTCGCTTTCTTTTTAAATTTGTTTCCACCCGCCATAGGCCGGATAATTGGCAAAAATCCATGCCGCCATTGTGTATGGAAACATACTGGTATAATATTATAGCACACTGCGTTCCTGCACCGCAATAAAACCTTAATAATTTCATCCCTACCATTTATAGAGGTTCCGTTGTATAATGGAAAAAGCGGCGGATGCTGCACTGCAGGCTTAGCATGGCAGAGGACTTTTGCTTTCATGCTGCTGGCAAATAAAAGGCCGCCATGGAGGGAACTATGGATTATTTCATCAAGATAGGTATTTTCGTAGCTGTTGGGTTAGGGCTGAACCAAGTGGTAAATTTAGGCTATCGGGCCGCATCCAGGAAATCAAATGCAATCCACCTGCGTTTCTTAAAAAGCGCCATTAATGTATTTATTGACGTTATAATCATCTACAGCCTAGTCCAGCAGTTTGACATTACAAAGGATATCAGCAAAGCTCTTTTGCAAAGCGGTACTTTGATTGTGGCAATTGCAACGTTTGCTGCCCAGCAGGCATTGGCAAACGTGATCAGCGGCATTTCCGTGTCCGCTGCCAAGCCCTATAATGTAAATGAGAAAATCAGGGTAATCCAAGGCGGCACAGTGATTGCAGAGGGGATGGTAAGCGACGTAACGATACGCCAGACAGTGATCCGGCAGTTTAACGGGGAATGCTGCATTGTCCCCAATTCCATTATGGATTCGGCTGTTATCATCAATACAAATTATACGGAAAATGTAGGGAACTTTATTGAAGTGACGGTTTCCTATGATACAGATATTGAAAAAGCCATTTCTGTAATGAAAGAAACCTGTGCAGCCCATGAGCTGACGATAGATTCTGATAAAAGCAGCGTTACCGTAAGCAATTTTGTAGCGGATGGGGTGACGCTTAAAACGACGATTTGGACAAAGAACTTAAACGACAGCTTTAAGGCCTGCAGCGATATCCGGGCGGCGCTGGTGAAGGAATTCAGGAAGCATGGGATAGAAATACCATACCAGACGGTGACAATACATAACTAGAGCGTGTTTGAAAATTCATTCTTACAATTCTCAGACACGCCCTGGCATTTCTTTTTATGGAACAGCCATTACTTCTCACATTTCCAGAAGTAAGCGCTGTAAGGAGGAAGCTCGCTCCCGCCGCCAAAGTCGTGGGGTTTTCCGGTAATTAAGTCCTCTGCCATCCCGCACCCTGCGTCAAAATGCGCGGTATACGCTTCACTGTCTGCATTGATGGCGACCAGCACCCGTTCCTGGTCCGTTTTCCGCTCGAAAATGCATTGCTTATTTGTCAGCACTACGGAGCGGAACTCCCCATAATTTAAGGCGTCAGAGCCTTTTTTTGCTTCGGCCAGCTTGGAAATCCAGTCTGTCAGCTCATTCCACTCTGGTGCGGCAAAGCTGGGGCGCAGGCTTGGGTCCCCATTTTTCTTGTCCCCTTCTGCCCCCCATTCGCTGCCATAGTAGACGCAGGGGATTCCCGGCATACCGAAGCACAACGCATAAATCAGCGGCAGGTGGGACGGGTTCCCAAGGATGGTGGCGATTCTGGAAACGTCATGGTTGTCCACAAAGCTAAGGAGGTGCTTCCCTCTGTAAAGCGTCCAGTTTTCCGGCCCAAACTGGCGGAGCAGGGAGTGGACGATTTCAAACATATTCATGGAGTTGAAGCTGGAGTGGAGCCCTTTGTAACATTCGTAATTGGTGGAGGAGTGCAGCATGGCGTCATTGACAAGCACGTTGTAATCCCCATGGAGCATTTCCCCAACTAAGAAGAAATCCTCTTTCAGCCCGTCGCAGTGGCTGCGCAGCCTGCGGACAAAATCGTGGTCTAAGCAGTAAGCCACGTCAAGGCGCAGCCCGTCAATATCCCATTCCTTGACCCAAAGGCTGACGCTTTCTAAAAGGTACTGGATGACTTCTTCATTCCGCAGGTTCAGCTTTACCAAGTCATAATTGCCTTCCCAGCCTTCGTACCACAGCCCGTCGTTGTAGTTGGAATTCCCGCCGAAATTAATATGGAACCAGTCCTTGTAACGGGAATTTTCCCGGTTTTTAAGGACGTCCTGGAATGCGAAAAATCCCCGCCCTGCATGGTTGAACACCCCGTCCAATACGACCCGGATGCCAGCCTGGTGGAGTGCGCTGCAGACCTCCTTAAAGTCCTCGTTTGTGCCCAGGCGGACGTCTACCTTCCGGTAATCCCTTGCGTTGTACCCATGGGTATCAGACTCAAACAGCGGGGAAAAGTAAATGGCATTTACCCCCAGTTTTTCCAAATGGGGAACCCATTCTTTTACCTTTAGGATCCGGTCTGCCGCCACCCCGTCGTTTTCAAAGGGCGCGCCGCAGAATCCCAAAGGGTAGATTTGATAAAAAACGCTTTCATAAGCCCACATAAAGTTAAGCTCCTTTCTATAATAGGCATTTGTGCTGCCTTTTCATGCTATCCCGTAACAATCCAAAAAACCATAGTGAAACAAGATAGTCTTATTATAAAGATTAATGGTCTGGCTGGCAAGGAAAAATATGACAAAATTTCAGGTGAGTTTTGAAAAATAATTGTATTCTGCAAAAACATTCGTTATACTAATAAAAAAGAGGGTAAATAGGCTGGGAAAGCCCTGCAAATATTTTTACAATGGAGGAAAAGATATGGATATAAAGTCAATCCGGTCCAGTATGCACAAGTTTGAGGAAGCGGTATTCCTTGGGATGGAATTTGATGTCGGAGGGATTCCGGTACTGTTAGCAGGAGCTGCAAAGGAAGGGAAAAGGGTGCAGCTTTACTTCTATGCGGCAGGAAAAGATACCGCAAAAGCACAAGAGCAGAACATGGAAATAGAAAAACAGCGGCAAAAGGGCGTCCTTACGAAACGGGAAGAACTTTTGTGGCAGTTGGAAGGGCAGGGATTGGACTTTGACCTGATGGGAATGATCCGGGGCATAAAGATTGCTGGCATAGACTATAGGTTCCAGTCCGGGAACGGCAGTGGGCTGGAAGAATATAATCTGGAAGGCAGGACGCTGGTCTACCAATTCCTGTGCCATCAGGTGCCCTTTGGGTTTTTGGAACAGGCAGATTTATCCAACATACAGTATGCGGTGTTCTGTTTAGAAGGGGAATATGGGGAACTTCCGTTTACAAAGGAGGATTTTGGGCAGGCGGCCCTTCTGACCGGGCCAAGGCATTTCCATATCCCTGTAAAGCATCAGATAACAGCCCCCATAGGCGCCCAGGCAGACAGGGGATATACATTTTACTGCGAGGGACTAAAACGGGAGGTAACCTATTATATCAACGATATTTCCCTTGTGGATACACTGGCAGACTATGAGAAAAAACAGCAGGGATGGGAAGGGAATGTCCAGGAGGACCAGGAACTGTTCCATAACTGCATAAAGGAAATCTGCCCGCCAGGAATGCGGAATCTTATGATAGAATATGAATGCGATGATACATTCCTTGAGATTTATGCCAAAGAACAGTTAGAGGAAAAAGTAAAAATAAACACAGAGCCAGCAGTTGCGTTCTTTCTGGCTGGCAGGGCCAAGAAAGAAATGGGGATGCATGGGAAACGGATGAAAGTATGCATTATCCAGTATCCGGTAGAGCCGGATATCCAGGAAATTGAACTGGAAGTGCTGGGGGCAATTGTGCAGGAATCCCTTACCTGATAGGGCATGGGGGTTCCCCCCCTAACCCATATCTTTGGCTTTCTGTACACAAGCCCGCTGCGCCTTTATGACGGCAGCCCTAAGCCCCTGTTCCTCTAAGGCAGCTACAGCTTCAATGGTAGTGCCGCCGGGGGAGCAGACTGCGTCCTTCAAAGCGCCCGGATGCGTGCCTGTTTCCAAGACCATTTTTGCGGCGCCAAGGACGGACTGGGCAGCAAATTTATAGGCCATTGCCCGGGGCATCCCATCCGCTACTGCAGCGTCAGCCATGGCTTCGATAAACAGGTAAACGTAAGCGGGGGACGAGCCGGATACGCCGATTACCGTGTCTATCATAGCTTCCGGCACTACCTCACAGGAACCGAAGCTTTCAAAAATAGTTACCGTTTCTGCCAGTTCTTCTTCTGATACAAAACGGTTTGGGCAAAGGGCGCTCATGGCTTCCCCTACCAGTGCAGGGGTATTGGGCATTGCCCGTATCAGGCGGATATTTTTGCAGAATAGCCCCTCTATGGCGGAAATGGACTGCCCTGCCGCAATGGACACCAGAAGGGTGTCCGGGCTTACGCAGTCTTTTAGTTCTGCGATGATTTCCGGGAACAGGTGGGGCTTGACGGCAAGGAATAAAATATTTGCTGCCTTGGCGGCTTCGGGGTTGCTGCTGGCGGTGCGGATGCCGAACCGTTCCTGCAGGGAACGCAGGGTCTGCCCTGTTTTTGCTGTGGCAATGATTTGCTCTTTGGGGACAAGGCCGGCTTTTAAGATGCCGCCGATTATTGCGCTTGCCATGTTGCCGCCGCCGATAAATCCAATTGTTTTGTCCATAATCTGTACCTCCCTGATGGTTGGGGTAGTGTCAAATCTACCACTATATTTTTTGTTGCAAACCTTATAATTCCAAGGATTACACCACTTTTTCAAGAAAAAAAGCAATGACCTCCCTTTTTTGTGTCAATACTATTACTAACCCACAAACACTGAAAGGAAAATCATTGCTTATGGATATTATTACCTATTTACTCTCTCTCATTCAATCTCTTTACCACCAAAACTGCTGGCTGATCAACTTTATCTGCAGATACATCCCTCTGAAACAGTGGGCCTTTGATGATTCCCATTCCCCAAAATACCAGAAGTTCAAGATTGATGAACTCCCTCTTATCACCGACTTCCGCCAGGACTGGACTTATAAAGAATTAATCCCTTACTTCGAAAAACGTTATGGTAAGAAGATACGCCCTGTCAGCCGCCGGTCAGAATGCGATATCCCGGATGAATGCACCTGCCCCCGCTGTAATGCGCCGAAACCTTTCCTTTACAAAAATAATGGTTCCAAAGGGCAGCTTCTCTGCAAAATCTGCAGCGCAAGGTTCTCTCCGGATGAAAGCCGCTTCTCCTCTGTGAAACTACGCTGCCCGCACTGCGGCAATGCCCTGGTTCCCAAGAAAGAACGCAAACACTTCATCATCCATAAGTGCGTCAATCCCAAATGCCCTTATTATCTCTACAACCTGGGGAAAGTGGATCAGGAAGACCTCCGTGAAAATTACGGCAAAAACAAATATAAACTCCACTATATCTACCGTGAGTTCACGATGGATTTTTTCAGCATGGATCTAAATACACTGCCTAAAAGTGCCTCCTCCCTGAAATTCAGCAAACATAATTCCCGCGTAATGTCCCTGTGCCTGACCCTCCGCGTCAACCTCGGCCTCTCCCTGAGAAAAACCTCCCAGGCCCTGAAAGACCTGTACAACATTGACATTTCCCACCAGCAGATTGCCAACTACTGCAAAACTGCCGCTGTCTGCATTAAGCCCTTTGTTGACCAGTACCCCTACGGAAAAGGGGAGGTCTTTACTGCCGATGAAACCTATATAAAAATCCGTGGCATCAAAACCTATGTCTGGCTTATTATGAACGCTGCGTCCCGGTCCATCATCGGCTACCAGGTATCCGACAACCGTGGCGTCGGCCCCTGTATCCTTGCCATGCGTATGGCCTTCCGGGGGCTTACGAAGCTGCCCGAAAAATTTAAGTCCATCGCAGACGGCTACAGCGCCTATCCTCTTGCCGCCATGGAATTCGTAAAAAGGCTCGGCAAAGACTTTTCCTTCAAGGTTACCCAGGCCCTCGGACTTACCAATGATGATGCCGTCTCAGCAGAACACCGCCCGTTTAAACAGATGACCGAGCGGCTTAACCGGACCTATAAGGCTTCTTACCGTCACACAAACGGCTTCGACAATATCGACGGGGCGAACTATGACCTGGCTCTCTGGGTCGCTTACTACAACTTTCTGCGCCCGCACAAACACAACAAATATAAAGCCCTCAACGAGGTGGAAATGCTACAGGGCGCCGACAACATGCCAGGCAAATGGCAGCTCCTCATCTTCCTGGGCCAGCAGACCATCCTGAATATGCAGAAAAACGGTACTGCCGCACCGGAGCGGAGCTGTTGTCAATAGAACCGTGGAATACCGGAGCCGCCGCCAGGCGGTGAGGATATGCCGCGAAAGTCTATTGACATAAGGCTCACGGATTATCCTGTCAAGCAGAAAAGGGGCATCTGCGCCTTTTCCTGCCTTCCGGCGAGGACGAGTTCGGGCAGAGTCCGAAAATGGGTCAAGGGACTGGTCCCTTGTGGGGGTTGGGGCAACGCCCCAAGGTCTTAAATCACCAATATCTGCAGTTTTCAAGGTTCGGGTGAGCCTATTTTTTTGGCTCAGTTTTTCATAGATTACTTGACACTACCGCAGAAGATTTCGCATACTCTGCATCACACCTTTCAATAGTATATATCATTCCATTTTATTTTCCAACTTAAAATTTCTTAAAGATTTTTTTGTAAAACAAAACGTAAGACAAAATGTTATCTCCACTTTGAAAGGGTTCTGGTTGTATTTATTCAAAAGATTCTTTATAGCCTTCATTTACATTACTGTTCATAGTTTGTTCATTTTAATTTTAAAAAACCTTCATCTATTCAACATTTTTTCTTCACAGGTATATCGTATACTAATATCATCGAAAGAACAAAAGAAACACCAATAACGACGTTAAGTATTTCATACTTTAGAATAAGCTTTTTCATAATACGTGCCGGGCATCGCGAAAGCGGTGACCCGGCATCCTCCCTTTTTCTTCCCCTATATCATTTCTCTTTCTACCTGTCCAAAGTCTATTTCTAAATCCGGATACAAATAAGGCTTCACTTTATCCTCAAACGTATATACTACCGGCAGCGCATCTCTGGCAAATACATAGGCCACCACCCTCTTCTTAATCGGGTCAACGATCCAATACTCTTTTACTCCTGCATTTTGATACTTATACCGTTTTAACTCATAATCATGCTTTGCACTGGATATCGACACAATCTCAATCACAAATTCCGGCGCCCCCATGCAATAAGCTTCGCTCACAAGCTGCTGTTTTGTATGTACCACGAAAATATCCGGTTTCACCATGGTATATCCGTCACAATCTAAACGCACGTCGCAAAAGGAAGAGAATACCCGGCGCTCTTCCTTCTTATTTGCAAAATAACCATATAGCAGCCCAGACAGCGTCATTGCAATACTTTGGTGTCTTAATGAGGGAGCCGGCATATAATAAAACTTTCCATCAATCAGTTCAGCCCTAAGTTCATCCGGCAGGGAATAATAGGTATTCAGGGTCGCCCGGTTGTCTTTTCCCGCCGCATAATATCCTCCGTTCTCTCGGATCAAAGCAGGTTCTGAACCTGTATGCTCCACCTCATAATAATCCAATCCTATTGCCCTTATCATAGCGTCTACCGTCTCGTCCCTGGGATATCTTGTGGTTCCATTCAGAATTTTGTTTATTGTGCCTGCCGGAATTCCAGACTCCTTTGCAAGTCTCTGATTTGTCCATCCCAATTCCTTTTTCCGTCTCTTAAGTTTCTCGATATTCGGTTTTAAGTACATTGATCCATCCCCCTGTGTCTCTTTTATTACATTTATTCTTGTTCGTCTGATATTATCTGGCTTTCGGCAGATAAATCGGCAGAATCTTCCGCGCCGTCCTTATTCTCCATACTCGGCGTCTCATTCTCCTGCGCCGCCTCTGCTTCTTTCTGTATATCCTGAATCCGCTGATATCCTTTTGATATACAGTAAGCATACCTCTCATCGGCATCCGGAGCTTCTCTTTTCAGTCGTTCTAATAATTCCTCCATATCTTCTTGTGTAACCTCAGATAGCTTTCCCTCCATAAAACCACATAATGTTACAAAATCCTTTGCAAATTTATCTCCTTCTCCTAAACTGCCCGCGGCTTCCCCGCTTTTTCCATAATCTTCCAATTCTATAAAATACAACAGCGCCAATTCATATACCAGTTCTCTTTCTCTCTTTGCGGACGCTTCTTCTATTTCCTGCTTTGAAATATCCCACTGTTCTTGTCTTTGCTGCATCTCCTCTCGGTAATCCTCAAGTATTTTACTATCATGATCTTCTGTGTCTGACAAATCCCCCGCCGGTTTCTCCCCTTTTTCATCTTTTCTGCTCCACTCGTTGTCATCTGCAATACGGATCGCCGCAACTGCAACCCCGGCCAAAATGGCCGCGCACAAGAACGCTTTCCGTAATGACGGTATCTTAGAATGGTCTCTATTCCTGCTGCTTGGAAAATGGTCTGATATTTCCTGAATGGTCTGATAGCTTTTCTTAGAATTATTGGAACATCTGGATATCATTCTCTGTAGCCGGAGTTCCTCCAGCCTTCTCAATTGCGGTTCTACCTCAATTGCAGATAACAGGTACTGCACAGTTTTTCCAAACCCGTAAATATCCTCTCTGACACTTGCCTTTTGATAATATTGATTGTCCGGCGACAGAAAATTCTCGCGGACATATCTGCGCTGCATCAAATGCAGCAGTTCTTCCTGGTCTCTGCTTCCCAAATCAAGCAGATATAGCTTTTCATTCTCCCCAACAATGATGCTGTAAGGGTTCACATATTGATAACTGGGATTCCCCCTGCACTGATGAAAGTGCTTCAAATTCTCCAGCAGCTCTCTAATCCATCCAAACAGCAGCTCTTTCTCAATCCTGGAATGATATTTCAGCCAAACGATAAGCTGCTTTCCCGCTACATAATCTGTACTCATATAACATCGGTCACTATGTACAACAATCTTGAGTACATCATACCCTTTCCTCTCTTCCAAACAAACACCTCTTTTCACAATTTACATAAGCTTTCTATTATGCTAACTCATTTTCATTCTTATGTCAAGTCTATTTTTTGAATTTATGTAATTTCATTGTCTTTTAATATCTATGTTCACACGACATTTTCCCTAAAAAAAATTGAATTACACTAACCCCGATAACATAATGGTTCTCCTTGCTGCCGGCGTTGGTCCTTAAACTCGAAAAGATGGAAACCATAATACAATTACACGCAAGAAAAAACGAGCGCCATATAGGCGCTCGCGTCATCTCTCTATCATAACTAGTCTAACAGTTCCGCCATAACAAGATGACGAGGTGTTCCGTTTACATACAATGGTGTCAGCTCTCCCTGAATCAACGGCCTTGCATACTTCTCATATCCGTCGTTTAAACCGCATCCGTCTTCTGTAATCCACTCGTCCGGAACCGCTCTCTCCACATTTGCAATCGCATGAATATCATAAGCGCTTGTTCCGCAGCAATATGGATCCTCCACAATTCTGTCAAGGGTAATCATAACGCCTGTCTTGCCTTCTTCCGCAGCCTTCACAGCATCCTTACCGCACTGGAACGCTTCGTTGATATCGGTAAGAGAAGCAAGATGCGTCGCTGCTCTCTGAAGCGTAGAGAACTCAACGGCTCTGGTCTTAAGTCCGGTCTCCTCAGCGATGATCTGCGCAAGATAAGCGGCTGTACCAGACATCTGCTTGTGGCCGAATGCGTCTACTGCGACATTCTCATTAGCCAACTCGCATACATAACGTCCGTCCGCGATCTTAACTCCCTCTGATACCGCAATAACAACCGAACTCTTTGTCTCTCCCAATTCTTTTACCTTTGCCTTAAACGCATCAATGTCGAATACTCTCTCCGGCAAATAAATTGCGTCGCAGCCTGAGCAGTCGTCGCCCTTAGCAAGCGCAGCGGCAGCGGTCAGCCATCCCGCGTTGCGGCCCATGATCTCTACAATACATACCGTAGGCTTCTTTGCGCCAAATGACTCGTTGTCACGAATAATCTCTTTGAGGGACGTTGCAATATACTTTGCAGCGGAACCGTACCCCGGACAATGATCGGTAATCGGAAGGTCATTGTCTATGGTCTTCGGAACTCCCACAAATCTCTGCGGCTTATTATGGGCAGCGGCATAATCGGATAACATCTTTACGGTATCCATAGAATCATTTCCGCCGGCATAGAACAGACACTCAATATCATGCTTCTCCATAATTTCAAATACTTTCTCATATACATCCTCATGCCCTTCAATCTTCGGCATCTTGAAACGGCAGGAACCTAAGAACGCAGAAGGTGTTCTCTTCAAAAGTTCAATTCCTGTCTCATCATCCAGATATGGATGAAGCTCAACAAGCTTGTCCTCTAAAAACCCTTCAATTCCATGAACCATTCCGTAAATCTTTTCTACTCCCAGCGCTTTTGCTCCGGCAAACACACCTGCTACAGAAGAATTGATCACTGCTGTAGGACCGCCGGACTGTCCAACTACGATATTTCCTTTCATTGTTACTACCTCCAAAAAACGTTTATATTTCATTTATGAACAAATCTAATTCTATTACATTTCCAAAATGTTGTCCATAGAAAAATATCTAAATTTGTTTATTTTTTCACATCCATATAGGGAAAATTATCATCCTATAGAAAAAGTACCATGAACTGATAAAACCGTTTTATAAAAAAATATACTTCACCCACCCACAACGGTTCCGATGTCTTTCCTGCACAGCTTTTGTTCCTCACGCATAACATCCGCCAGGCTATTTCTTGCTTTTACCGTGCCTGTCTGTCCATTTGGATACAATAGGGTTGTTCTCTAATCCCACATCTGTTATTCTGTTAAAAAGTGTGAGAATGAAAATGATAAAATTCGCAAGTTGTGGTAACGAGCCGATTATAGTACAGGAAATCACAAATCAACTTTCAGAATATATGAACGAAAAACCTTGTTACCATCGTACTGTGTCAGTAGCGTTTCAAGCGGACGTTCTCTTTTAGAGAGCGGATGTGATTTTCCTTGATATTCAAATGGACAGACCTGTTTCCAGATTGCGTGAGCGAGATTTGACGCAGGCTCTTTTGCGTTATATGAAAGAGAGGGATTTCTAATATGGATTATTTCAGCTTATGCCTTGACGGCCTTTGCCTGATTGGGCTAAGTGTAATACACATTGTTTTTGCCAGCCGTCTAACCGGGAAAAAACAGAAAATATGGCACTTCGCTATCTACTTTTTTCTGCTCTGTACCATACAATGGTTTTTCACCACATTCGCCTTTCACGATGTGTTGCCCATCGGTGCGGAGCTGCTTCTATTATACAGCGTAAGCCGTCTGGCTTTGC
>OFHA01001658.1_pt1 | contig 14716 bp, 12 predicted proteins | sample 1521891 | NCBI WGS metagenome assembly OFHA01 (sample SAMEA3504089, study PRJEB24116) | mouse gut metagenome | biome: mouse gut; feature: mouse-associated habitat; material: faeces | place: Denmark | collected 2011
AGAAGCATCTGCTGCTCCATCACGTCCGACATGGTGTCCTGCACGCTCTTGTTGACCTTCATGACCTCCTCAAGGTCCGCCGCCTTCTCCAGGCCGGGCAGGGTACCAAGAACGTATTGCAGCTTTTCCCCCTGGGTGTTGAGGATATGGCTCAGGCTGAGCTCCTCAGCGGCGATGGAGGAGATGATCCCGTTGATGCTGCCCTCTCGGGTCAGCGGGGGGTCAATCTGAGGGAATGTTGGCATCGGCATAATATCCCTCCTCTCAGCTCAGACGGATGACGGACAGGTTCGCGCCGCCGGAGCCGGGCAGCAGGGTGATATTGGCGAGAGGGCCAAACATCTGAAGGGATACGGTGGACCCGGCGGTCAGATCCACAATGATCTCCGCGGAAAAATGACTCTTGAGCACCGTGGGTGGCACCGCGATGGATGGCGCTATGACGGAGGCCGGGTCGGCCTTGCCGTTGATCATCAGACGCGTGCCGGCATTGGAGGGCACGCTGGTGTTGACGTTGTAGGAGATCAGGTAGCGTCCCGGGGTGTTCACCGTGAGCTGCGTGCCGGTCGGGGTACTCTTGATATCCGGGGACTTCCGCATGACCTCACTCATGGGGATGACAGCGCCATCTGCCAACACACTGATGGTCTGGCCGCTGATGCTTGCCAAATAGGCGGAGGTGGCAGTGACGGGGAGACCGGCGGGACCGGTAGCGCCGGTCGGGGCATTTATATTAGGAAAGTAGATTGTCTGGAAAAATGCGGTTTTCAAACCGCTTCATTATGGTGATTGACTTCGATGTACTCCTGCACCCGACGCAGTTCATCAGCGAAGCGAAATACAATACTAATGCTTCCGCCCTCATAGACCTTGATATGGTCCACCAATTCAATCAGAACATCCCGCGTCAGCTTGTCGATATTCTGATACTGCCGGAACGCCAGCAAAAACGGGTTTTCTACGTCAACACCATTTTCAATTTCTGCCTTTTCTGCCTGGAGGCGTTCAATGACTGCCCCCAGAGCATCGGCCTGCTGCTCATAATCTGCTTTCATGTGCCGGTAATCGGAGTGTGATATTTCGCCGTCTTTCCAGTCCTGATAAATTGCCTGCTTATATCGGATGATCTTGGAAAGCTCCCGCTCTTTTTGCTCGATTGCGTCAATCAGTTTTTTCGACTGGCTCTTTACCAGGGGAGCACGGTTGATCCATTCAATGGTTTTGGAATAATCAACCGCCAGATAAACCTGCTGCCGGATTGCGTAGAGTACCGCAGCCTCCAGGCGGTCATGCCGGATCGTGTGCTTCGTACAGACCCCTTTGGACTGGTCCTTATATGTACGGCAATAGTAGTACACCGTATCGCCCACTTTACTGCGGGTCATGGATTTTCCACAGTCAGCGCACTTCAAAAATCCGCTGAAAAGATACAGCTTATTTTGTTGCGGTCCCGTTCGCGTGTCCCGGAGCAAAAGCCGCTGGACCTTTTCAAAAGTCTCCCGGTCAATGATTGCCTCGTGGGTGTTTTCTACAATATACCATTCATCCTTGGGAACGGCCTCCTGAACATGGACTTTATAGCTCTTTATCCGGTAGCGGCCCTGCACCATATCCCCGCAATACATACGATTTTTGAGAATAGACGTAATGGTCATAGCACACCATAATGGGCGCTTGATCATATTCATTTGGGGATTTTGATACTTTAGGCCCAGGCACTCCCGCTTGTAAAGGGATGGGCAGAGGATACCGTGATCGTTCAGGTATCGGACAATGGCGTTTTTGCTCATGCCATCCAGAAACATCGAAAATATCTCCCGAACCACAGCGGCCGCCTGCTCGTCGATCACCAGCGCGTTTTTATCGTTGGTATCCTTGATATATCCATAGGCGGCAAAAGACCCGATATGTTCTCCATTGCGGCGCTTCATATCAAAGACTTCCCGCACTTTATCAGAAGTTTCCGCACAGTGGTTTTCATTCAGGACGCCTTGGATTGGGACCGCGATACTCCGCATATTTTGGGGGTCCTTATAGCTGTCCAGCGACTGGTGAAAAAGGGAAATAAAGCGGACATTATACCGGGGAAACCAGTCGTCCAAATAATAGCCCTGGTCGCTGTAATTGCGGAATGAACGCGCAAGGTCCTTGACGATCACGCAGTTGATCCGTCCGCGCTTGATGTCGGAGAGCATCCGTTGAAAGTCGTCGCGTTCATCATCTGTTGTACCCGAAATGCCATCATCCGCTAATGTCAAGCAGGGTCTAAAAATAAATTGTAAACAAATTGTGAATGGTGTCGAATGAGAGGACCGCCTCCCCAAAGGTAACGCTACTGCTTTGCCATGTTTAACTTCATCCCACTGGCTTGCAACAATTCAAGCAATATTTCCATATTGGTCTGAGAAATACTGCCATCCTCACAGATCAATTCAACCTGATGCTCTTTCAGCCAGTTCAAATATCGGTCAGTCTTTTCAAGGCTACGTCCCAAACGGCAAAGGTTCTTTACCAGCAGGAAGTCGATTTCTCCATTTGCCACGGCCTCGGAAACCTCGGCCAATCCTCTGTGGGAGAAGTCAAGTCCGCTGGAGTGTTCAGCGGTAGTGCCTACAATTTCAAGGCCCTGCTTCTCTGCGTATGCCTCCAAACTTCTCTGCTGGACTGCCAACTCCCAAGCGTTAGGATAGGCAACTCTGCAATAAATCCAGGTTCTGTTATGCTCCATGTTGATGCTCTCCTTGTAAATCAAGTATCAGCTTTTCCAGTTCGTCACGGAAATTCCAGGCAATTTCAAGCCGCTTGTCAGGATAGATGCGGACTTCTCTCAAGACTTCCGTCACAATCTCACCGGTGATTTCCTCGACTTCCGTATACTTCTCAAAAGTAGAAACGAAACTGTTCTGCAAACTGCCATTCTGCCCCACGTTCTCCAAAGTGGCTTCAATCTCGGCAATTCGGGCAGCAACGGTATCTCTATGCTGGACAGCGGCGGCTTTTGCGGCAAGGTATTCCGCTTTGCTGACCTCACCCAGCGCAAAGGATTCGTACATCCCACTGATTTGCTGGCAAAGCCGTTGATGCTTTTCCCGCAATCCAGAGAGGGACTTCACCATAGCGGTGGTGTCCTTTTGCCGCACTCGATGCTGTTCTTCCCATAATCGGCGCAGTTCTACCGCCATCAATGCCTGCACTCGAAGCCCCTCCAAAACAGCGTCCAGAATATCATTCTCTGGCGTTCGCTCCGCACAGGTATAGGCAGCGTTCATGCGGGGGGTACGGCAGTAGAAATACATCTGTTTCCCTATGGTATAAGACATTGTGTAGCCACAAACGCCGCAGCGGATTTTGCCATGTAGCGGCCAATCGTGCTTTTCCAGACCATCACGCTCCGCAAAGGCCCGCATCGCCGCTTGTGCGCGGTCAAATTCTTCCTGCGTCACAATACCCTCATGGGTGTTCTCTACGGTGATCCAGTCCGCACGGCTGACCTTGACCGTATGTGTGCGGCCCACCATATCCCGTATTCGTTTCCCAAAGATGTTTTTTCCAATATAGCGTTCATCCCGGAGAATTTTTGATACGGTTTTATCTGTCCAGAAATTATCCTCGAAAATGCTGGGCCATCTGGTACGGGAGCATCCAGCCGACCGTTTATAGAGCATGGGCGTCGGCACAGCCTCACGGTTTAGAAGCGCCGCGATTTCCTCTGTTTTCTTACCGTCTGCCATCAGGTGGAAGATGCGCTGTACTGTCTCCGCCGCTGACTGGTCGATCATCAGACGGGTCTTATCAGTCGGGTCTTTAATATAGCCATATGGGGCGAACGGCGAGAGGAAGTCTCCCCGCTGGGCGCGAAATTTTTTGGCGCTCCGCACTTTCCGGGACAAATCTCTGCTATAAAGGTCATATAAGAGGGTCTTAAAAGATGTTTCCAAACTGTCCACATCCGTGGGCCGGATGCTGTCAAAACCATCGTTCACAGCGATAAAGCGCACACCCAGGAAGGGGAACACGCAGGAAATGTAGTTACCCACAATCAGGTAGTCGCGGCCGAAACGGGATAAATCCTTGACAACGATGCACTGGATTTTTCCCTGTTTCGTCTGCTCGATCATCTCTTGGACGGCGGGACGCTCAAAGTTTTTGCCGCTCCATCCATCATCGCAGAACTCGATCACATCTGTGTCAGCCAATTCCGGGGTACGGCTGATAAAGGCATCCAGTAAATTGCGCTGGTTCGTAATGCTGTTGGATTCAATCTTACCGTTTTCCCCTAAATCATCATCCTCTGAGGAAAGCCGGATATATTTTGCGGTGGTATTACTCATGCAGACACCGCCTCTCCCTCGGACACCAAAAACTGGAGCAGGGCGCGGTATTCATCTTGGTAACGCAGGACGATACTCACACGATTTCCAGCATCGACTTCCACACGCTCAATCAGCGCATGAGCCATGCCCTCTGTCAGTTCTGTTTCCTGTCGGTACTGAATGCAAGTAGTAAGCCAGGGATTTTCGGTGGTCTGATGGCGAGTGTCTTTCTGCTGCTGTTCCAATGCTTCCAAGCGGGCTTGGGCACGTTCCATGTCGGAACGATACTTCTGCTTCATTTCCGTGTATTCCCGCTCCGTCATTAGTTTGTCGGCGTAGTTCTGATACAAGCTGTCATAGAGCATTTTGGCACGGGAGAGTGCCTGTTTTACAGTCGTGACTTCATGCTCCACAATGGCCCTTTGGCTGACGGCCTTTGTTGACCGGCTATACTGACGCACCAACTTGTCCAGATTTTCAGCCAGCGCAATCTCCCGCCGCAAGGTGTCCCAAAGGATTTCCGTCAACTCTGTTTCATGGAGATTCTTCTTCGGGCAGGAAATTGGATTGCTTGCATGGGTTCGGCAGATATAGTTGTAGTAGAGATGGGTTCCTTTATTTGTAACATTCTTATACCGCGTCATGGTTCGTCCGCAGTCCGCACAGTAAATCAGCCCGCGCAGGATATTGGGGATTTTCCCCAGCCCGTCATGCCGCCCTAAACGCTCCTGGTAGGTGCTGCTGGCATCCTCCGCCATCCGTTGAACCGCACGGAAGGTATCTTCGTCTATCAGCGGTTCATGGGTGTTGCGAACGATGATCCACTCGGATTCCGGCACCTGATAGGGTTTCTTTCCCTCGGAGAAGCCGGAGCGTTTGCGCCCTTGAATCATGTGGCCCAGATAAACCTCATTAGTCAGGATTTTCTTGACCGCATAGACGCTCCAGAGCGTATTTGCGTAGCGTTCTGATTTGGCGTCGCCTTTCAGATAATGATACCGGGCAGGAGAAGGAACACCCCGCTCATTCAGCTTCCGGGCGATATTCTGATAACTCAGGCCGGAAAGCCGCCACTGAAACATATCCCATACCACCGGCGCGGTTTCCTCATCAGGCTCGATCCTGTGGCGGTCCTCGGTACACTTATGGTAGCCATATGCCGCCCAGGTGCCAATAAAATCACCGTTCTGCTGCTTTGTTGACAGCGCGGGAAGTATTTTTCTGGATATGTCCTTGCTATAAACTGCGTTCATTATGTTTTTCAGCGGCACAATATAGCCGTCCTGAGAACGCTCGGCGGTCAATGTGTCAAAATAGTCATTGACAGCAATAAACCGTACTCCCAGGAGGGGGAAAACTCCCTCCAGATAGTTGCCAGTTTCCCGATAATTCCGCCCAAACCGGGATAAGTCTTTGACTACGATACAGTCCACTTTTCCGGTTCGCACATCCTCCATCATCCGCTCAAACTCCGGGCGGTCAAAGTTCGTTCCTGTCCGTCCGTTGTCACAGTATAGATCATAGAGCCGCATATCCGGCTGACTGGCGATGTAGCTTTGAATCAGTTCCTGCTGTGTTTCAATGGTGTCTGCCCCTGGTTTGCCGCTGTCCTCCACAGATAGCCGGACATAGCCGCCTGCCTGATATACCTTTTTCGGGGCTTCTGCGGGTGCGGCTGGCGGCAGGATGGGATTGACCTTGCGTTTCGTCCTTGCCATCTTAGACCGCCTCCCTTCCGGGAAGCATCTCCTGGGCCTGTATGAGCAGGTCAAAGAGCCACTGAAATTCATTGTACCAGCGGTAGACAATCTCCACCCGGCGCTCACGGAAGATTAAGATGCGCTCGATCAGCGATACGACAATAGTGCGATCCAGCGAGGTAATATTCTGGTGCTTGCGGAATTGGGCCATCCATCCCTGGTTCTGGCTGAAACCGCTCATTTGCTTGTCGATTTCTGCTTGAATGGCCTCGGCCTGTTCCTCTGCTTCGGTACGGCGGTGGGAATAGGTTTTTTTCAAGTTTTGATATTCGTCACGGTCGATTACACCGTCATTTAGGCTTTCATAGAGGGAAAGCAGAAGGGTTTGATTGCGGTCAATTTCTTCCTGCTTCTTTCCAAGCCGTGCTTGCAGCTTCTTCACACTGGCCTGCTGAAGCCGTGCGGTATCGGTCAGTTCCAGCAGGTCGGAGAGGTCAATTACGTCCCGAATGTGCTTTTTCAGCGCGGTCAGAACAATTTCATCCAGGGCCTCTATCCGCATGGAATGGGAGGAACAGAGTTTTTCATTCTTGTGGGCAGCGCAGACATAGTACACATACCGCTTTTTGCCGGACGGAACCGTTTTGCGTATCATGGAACTGCCGCACTCGCCGCAGTAGACCATCCCGGAGAACAACTCCACGGCTTTGCCGCTGACGCTGGTTCTGGTGTCCAGGGCAAGCACCTTTTGAACGCTTTCAAAGTCGTAGCGGTCAATGATTGCCTCATGGCAGCCCTCTACCACCGCCCATTCCTCGCGTGGCTTCGTGACCAGCCGCTTGACCTTGTAGCTGGGTGTGGTCACACGGCCCTGCTCCAGCACTCCAATGTAAACCGGATTTTTCAGAATCCGCAGTACCATTCCGGCGCTCCAAACGGATTCTTCTTTCACTCGGAAGGTGGTGGAGTAGCGCATTCCCTGGGAACGCTTATAGTCCAGAGGCGTGGGGATGCCAGCCTTGGTCAGACGATCTGCAATATCCCCGGCACTGACACCTTCCAGCTTCCATCTGAACATATCCCGAACCACATCGGCGGCGTAGTCGTCTACCAGTAGGCGGTGATGGTCCTCCGGGTCCTTTTGGTAGCCAAAAACAGCAAAAGAGCCGATGAAATCTCCGCGTTGGCGTTTGATTTCAAGCTGGCTCCGTGTTTTTACCGAGGTATCCCGGCAATATGCCTCATTTATGAGGTTTTTGAAAGGGATTACCAGCTCATCAGATTCTGCGTTGCTGTGCAGGCTGTCGTAGTGGTCGTTGATTGCGATAAACCGCACACCGAGGAAGGGAAATAACTGTTCCAGATATTCTCCCACGCCCAGGTGGTTGCGGCCAAACCGGGATAAGTCCTTGACCACGATGCAGTTGATCTTACCTGCCTTGACCTCGGCCATCATCTCTTGGAAAGCCGGACGGTCAAAATTAGAACCTGTGTAGCCGTCGTCCACTTTGATGCCACACTCCCGCAGTTCCGGGTGGTGCGACAAATAATCACGGATCAGGTCTTTCTGGCCCGTGATGCTGTTGCTTTCGTCCTTGTCACCGTCCTCGCGGGACAGGCGGACATAACCGCAGGTATTCCATACCTGTTCAGCGGTCTGTTTCATATGCTTCGCCCCTTGTTGTCAAAGTTTAATCAGCAAAACACTTTAACAACAAGCGGGACACTTGTTTGTCCTGTTGCTCGGATGTTAACATAATATTTTCGAGTTGTCCAGAGTGTTTTGCAAAAAAGTTTTTCTCAGCACTTTGAGCGTATGTAGGAGAGCATCCTGTCCTCCAGTGTCACATCCGTATCAATGAAGCTGACCTTCACCACATATTTGCCATGACGGTAGCAATAGGGATTGCCAATCTGTCGAATGAAGTCCAAAATCCGCTCCTTCTTCGGCAGAGCGGTGTTGATCTCCACATCTCGAATATCCCGCAGGGTTGTCGGGTCCACAGTCCGAATATCCACATTCTGCATCGCTTCGACCTGTTCTCTGGTATAAGCGCACTGGCTCATATACTTCCTCCCTTCTGATTCAGCATATGCTTGTACTCTTGCTTCCATGCTCCGCAAATTACAGAACCGCCGCAGGCCATTTCTGCGGCGGTTCATTTGTAGGGAATCATCGCTTGAAACGGTAGGGCAGTTCCGAACCGCCGTTTTGCTGACCGTTGTATTTGTCCCGGATGATACGGGCGAAGCGTAGAGCGGTGTTATAGTCAATCCGCCCCTGACGGATGATCTCGTCGGGGCTGACGATAGACATACGCCGGACAAAGGCCCGGTCGCTCAATTCCATTTCATAAGTCTTGACGAACAGAGCCATACCAGAAAACATGGAGGCTTTCAGAGAATTGGGCGTACCCTGCCACGCTCCGGCCATCAGCGCCAGCATCCGGGAAAAGGCATCACCGCCTAAAAGCTGGTAGGCGTTGATAAGGGCACGAACGGCGGCGATCTCAAAGGGTTCGCCGGTCTGTGCCTCCAATGCCCAGGTAAAACCGCCGTCCTCCACCAGACGCTTGACCTCCATGATTTTTGCGTCCGAGCCAGCTTCAACCACAGCTTTGGTATGCTGCCGCAGGGTTAGACGTTTTTTGTCCGTGTCCAGCTTGGCATACATTTCCGCTTCTTCCGCATAGGTCAGGCCGGTATGGATGATGCAGGGGACGATTACATCCTTGCCGCCCGCCATCTGACGCATGGCCTCAATACGGTGCTGGCCGTCCAGAACATTGAATTTTCCATCCCGAAAGCTGACAACCACTGGGGACAGTTCGCGGCCGCTCCACTCCCGGATGATCTTGTCCACATCCTTCTGCTCCACGGGCCGCTGGTAGGGCAGACCGGAGGTCAGACGGCTGGTGGAGAGGGTGCGGATAGCGCCGGGATTGCTATACTCCACTTCGGGAAGGGGAAGGAAAGTCTGCTGTTCCGCCCGGTCCGGCTTGGGCGGGGCGTGTCTTTTGCGGTAGCTCATACGCTCATGCTCCTTTTCATTTGTTGCAGTAAATCATGTATAGCGGTTGAGATCGTACCAAACCGCTTTTTCAGATAATCAAACTGCACAGGCGTTATATCCGGGAAAACGACTGTGCAGAAGGGGTCGCTATACCATTCAAATTCCTTCTGGAATTTCTGGATGAAAGAATCCAGTTCGGCCAGCAGCGCATCCGGGGTATAACTGCAATCCTTATCATGGTTTTTCAAATCAGCAATAGATTCCTCAAAAGAGGCGTAATGTCTACCGCTGGACGAATAGGGAACAGCGGCAGGCATAGGGGCCTCTGGCGGCGGTGCTGGCTCCGGCTCTGCGGGCGGCGGCTGGTATTCATCTACCGAATGAATACTGCCCGCTACTAACTGGCTGGCCGCTTCACTCTGTTGCTCCGGGACCAGCCGGGAGAGATTTAATGCGTCCTTCTTTGTAATCTTGGCATCAGCATCCCGAATAATGTTTTTTGCTTCCGGTGTCAGATTCTTGGCGGTTTGAATATCACGCCGAACGGTCCGGGGGTCAACTCCCAACTTCTCAGCAGTATCATCTACAAAACTTTTTAACGTGGCGGACATTTTGTCCGTCACGTTGTTGCCCACAGCGCGGTTCATTCCGGCTGCCTGCGCAATTCCAACCTTTGTCTCTGGATGAAGTGCTTCGTATATCTCTTTCCGGCGCAAAAGCAAATCGCCATAGTCCATAGGGGATAGTTCAGCCCGGACAAAGTTCTCGTCTATCTCTGCCAGTTCCGCTTGCAGGCCCTCCAAGCCGCTGACCGTACATTCGATTTCCGTCCACCCCAGCAGTTTTGCCGCCTCCAGCCGGTGAAGTCCAGCAATCAGGATGTGTCCGCAGTCAACCGTGATTGGATTGAGCAGGCCCACTTCTGAAATGCTGTCCGCCAATTCTCGAATATCTTCCGTTTTGGCTTCCCGCCGCCCCGGATTGATCTTGATCTCGCTGATCTGAACCAGCACAGTCTCACCTCCCTGGCCTCCGGCCTCTTGATAATTCATCTTTGCCGGATGGAACACCTGGGGCCATAGTCCGCCTATGGCCCCAGGTCTTTCATCCGACCGTTGGGCGGGAAGAACCGCGCCGGTCCCGGTTGTGTCCTCTTTCTGTGAGGAAGTGACCGGCGCGGGTTCCCTTTGATACCCTTTCGTTAGAATGTGTGCCGTATTATCAGGCGGCATGACCGCCCTGCTGCTCTCCCCCGGCACGGGAGTATGTAAGCCCACCTTTGGCGTGGCGGCGCGATACCAACAGACGGTGGCGGCAGGTGACTAAGCTGCCCAGGCCGTTCCCCCAGCATCTCCCTTTTACCCTGCGATACGGGTGTTTGCGGTGCATCCCGCGCCTGCGGCGTTGCCAACGCCGGACAGCCGCCCAGGTGTCGCTCGTACCTTTGATGTGATCGTTTTGACGGGCAGGGAGCGGAAAGAATCACCTCCTTTCCTCCGGCCCTGGCCCGCAGGTAGTCTTTGCGATTGAACGGCTGATGCAGGATGCAGCACTTACATACTGAATATGAACGGGAGCTTGTCCCGCTGTTTGTCAAGGTGCTGGGGATTGCTGGTCAGGGAGCAAACTGGAAGATGATACTGCTGATCGTAGCCAGATCATCACCGACAAGCTGGGCGCTCAATTTTATAAGCAGCTTCACTTGCTTTTTGCTGAGGGCTTTGCGATAAGGCAGAAAATCGGCCTTGACGCGGACGCCCCCACCATAGCGGCCACGGATGGTTTCAATCGGATAAGAACACATGAGCAGCACAATGTCGTGCCGGATGGTTTCTCTGGAAACCCCGAACTCGCTTGCCAGATTGCCGTATGTATCCTGCCGTCTCAGGCACAATAATTCCAGAATCCTCTGGCGGCGTTCGCCCGCGCTCATGTGTCCACCTCCTTCCGCTGCTCTCTGGAAATCATCATAACAGGTAAAGGGCAAGCCTATCTTTGCCTTTAGAAAAATAATTTGAAAAATTTTTATTTTCATTAAAAATTACTTACTTTTTTGCTGAAATTGTTGAAAATTGTCGAAAGAGAAAAATCGCCCGCTTCTCCGGTTATCAGCGGCTTTTCTGTCGAATAGAAAGAGGCCGCTGTCCCTTGTCGGGACAGCGGCCTCTCGCTATTGCATAATCTTCTGGCGGTATTCCACTTTTGCATGATAGCATCCTCCTATTGGTGATGGGAGCTATGATACCACACGCTTTTCCTATTACTTTCCTCAAACTTTCCTAAAACTTTCCTAATTATCGCAAGTTTCGCTGGAATAACCTGCAAATCGGTAGCCCATCCTATAAACCGTCTTGATATAGCATGATTGGGCAGGATTCGCTTCGATTTGTTTTCTCAGCTCATGAACGGATCGACCTACTGATTGGGCATAATCCATCCTCCACGCGCCTCTGCATATCTGCTTGGGGGTCAATACTCGGTTGGGATGCTCCATGAAATACAGCAGCAGCGCAAACTCCCTGGGACGAAGCCTGACGCTCCGTTCCTTCACCCGGACAACACATCGTGACGGGTCAATATATATGTCACCGACCTGGAAATCGCGCGCTTGTGTTCCCTTATCATGCGTATAGGCTGCGTAGCGGCGAAATTGGGCCATAATATGATCTGCCGCCAGATCAACCGGCCATTTCGCTCCAACGCACACATCCGCACCGGATTGCAGAGCGGAACAGGCGTCTTTCACATTATACTGATCTAATACCGTGATTGCCGGTGCATAGCTGGTATGGCGCAGATCAATGAGAAATTCATTACAAAGCGCAATTTCAGAAAAGTGAAGTACGGCAAGATGAAATGGCCGCTCTGCACATAGGTGTGTTGCACTACGGCAGGTAGACACCGTAATAAAATTGATATTTATCCCTTGAAATCTGTGTTCTAATGCGTGGTGCAATTCATCTGGAATATCTAACAGTAGGATTTGATACCGCATAAATTCCTCCTTCCGCTTTTTGAAATCGCACTTACCTGAGCATGGTCTTGACATCTTTTTACAAAATTCGCAAATATGCTTATAAAAAAGCAGGACGGTAATGGAACCGCCCCGCTCTTAAAACGCTATTCGTCTTTCAGAAAATTCATAAGCATCTGCGCCACCTGCGCCCGTGTCGCAAGCCCCTGGGGGCCTAACCGCCCATCGCCGTAGCCGTTCAAAATGCCGTTCTCCACAGCCCACCGCAGGGCCTCCAGCGCGTAGCCGCTGGCCTTGTCCGCATCGGTAAAGTGCAGTTCCTTATCCGTAGCGGCGGGGCTTCCGGCGTACCGCCAGAGCATGACGGCCAACTGCTCACGGGTAATGTTGTCGTTGGGGCCGAACATCCCGTTTCCGTAGCCGCCCACAATACCCCGGCTGGTGGCCCAGCGGATGGCCTCGGTGTACCACGCGCCCTCCGCCACATCGCCGTATTGCAGCAGGTAGTTGACAACCGGCCTGCCCTCTTTGTTAAAGAGGATTTGGGCAAATTGGGCGCGGGAGAGGTTGTCATTGGGGCCGAAGGTCCCGCTGCTGTAACCGTTCATCAGCCCATTCCGCAGCACATAGTCCACCGCCTCGTGATACCATGTTCCCACGGTGCCAAGGTCTGTAAAGCCGTGGGAGGGGCAGTCCGCGCCGCCGTCGCAGGGCTTTTGCGTATCGTCCGGCAGAGGAACAAAGGACGCTTTTACCGTTACGGCCCTGCTGGGCATCGTGAAGGTGTACTTGTTGCCGCCCTGGGCCGTCAGCTTGATCTCGTTCCCCCGGCTGTCGGTGACGGTCAGAGCGTCCAGCACATAGCCGCTGTCCGGGGTGACGGTCAGGGTGACAGTGCTGCCATTGCTGGCATTGGTGCGGTTGGAGGTCACTTTGCCATGCTCCGACTTCTCCACAGTAATGGCGTAGGTGCTGACGCTCCCGCCTCCTCCGCCGCCATGATTGCCGCCGGAGGGAGTATCCGGCGTGGTTGCGGGAGCCGTCCATCCCACGGAGACCGGGGACAGGCCGGTAACGGTAAACTGGAGGCCGCTGGCCGTGTTGATGACGCGGGGCGTTTCAATATCTCCGGGCGTTTTGCCAAAATCGCTGGTGGTGAACATATGCACCACGGTGAAGGTATAGCTGCTGTTTGTTCCCGCTGGATAGGGCAGGGTGACGGTCAGGCCGTTTGCGGGGAAGTTTCCGGCAGTCGCCTTCGTCCAGGTAGTGCCGCCATCGGTGCTGATTTGCAGCTCCACATCATAGACGGCGGTGTTGGCCTGGGGAACGCCGGAATTGGCCTGTGTAATAGCGGTTTTCATGGCGGTTTCCAGCTTTTCGGGAGTGTTCAGCGCCTCAATGTTCTGCAATCCGGCAGGGACCTTGGAAATGCCGTCCTCCATGACCAACTGGAATTTTGTGCTGCCATCATCAGCGGGCGGATTCGGCAGGATCACCACTTCCTTTGTCTCCACGGTGCAGGTTGTATTTGCCCCGTGGTAGCTATCGTTTCCTGCGTAGGAGGCCGTGAAGATATAGTCTGCGGTGCTGTTGGGCAGTTTCGCCGTCCAAGTATTGCCCGCTCCCACCGTCACGGTGATGCCGCCAGAGCAGGTCACGGAAGCCGTTCCGCCAGCAGGCAGGCCGGAGAGGGTCAGCGTTACCGTGCCGCCGCCAAGCAGAGTGTCAGAGGATGGGGAGAGTTTCAACGTGGGACTGATTTTATCCACGCTGACGGTGCAATTCGCTGTCGTGCCGTTGTGGTTGCCGTCCCCGGCGTAGGAGGCGGCGAAGGTGTAGGACGCGCCGCCAGCAGGCAGCTCCGCCGTCCAGGTGTTGCCGCTCCCCTTTGTCACGGTGATGTTTTCATCCGAACAGGTTACTTGGGGTAATTTGTTCATACTGCTGGTCGCGTTCACCCTGCCGCCGTTGATGGTGACTAAGCCGTCTCCGCCTGCGCCCCCGCCGATGGCCGCGCCGCATCGGGCAGATCCGCTGGTAGACGCAGTTACCGTGCCGCCGTTAATTACCACGGCGCCATTTTTCTGGTTCGCACCGCCGATGGCCGCGCAGTCGCTTCCTGTGGCGGTAATCCTGCCGCCGTTGATGGTGATGGTTTTGTCACTGTTGAGAGCGATGTTACCCTCGTCTTTGGTGGCGGTCAGGCTCCCGGAGCCGCCAGACTGGGCGTAGATGGTCAGGTTGCCTTTGGCGTAGATGGTTCCGGTGAGGTTGCATCCGTCTGACAGGATGAGGTGGGCGTCCTCCGTGAAGGTGAACAGGTTCGAGTCAACGTTTACATCGCCCTGGGCAACATACCAGCCGCCGGACAGCTCCGTGCCTGCCATCTCCGCCGTGAGGACGGTGCAGTCCTCCGGGCTTTGCCGGGTGGTTCCGTCCGCGTCCACGTAGGGGACGCTCCCCGCCAGGGGCATGGGGTCGTTGGCCCCGTCCAGCGCCCCTTGCAGTTCGTAGACGCGGGACAGGTCGATCTGCTCCTGTTCGTCCTCGGTCAATTCCGAGAACAGGGCGAGGATATGGTCAAGCTGTGCCCGCACGTTGTCCGCGTTGTCCTCCATCACCGTATCGGGCAGGGCGGCGATCAAATCCTCAATGGGACAGATGCGGCACTCATACCCGCAGGACTGGCCGGGGTTGGCCTGGACATAGCCGC
>OFHA01001672.1_pt1 | contig 14555 bp, 7 predicted proteins | sample 1521891 | NCBI WGS metagenome assembly OFHA01 (sample SAMEA3504089, study PRJEB24116) | mouse gut metagenome | biome: mouse gut; feature: mouse-associated habitat; material: faeces | place: Denmark | collected 2011
TCCCTGCCCAACATGGGCTTCAACGGCATTGCCGCCGCCTTCCTGGGGGGACTGCACCCGGTAGGAGCCATCTTCTCCTCCTACTTCATCGAGCACATCACCAGCGGCGGCGCTTACGTGGACAAGACCATGTACTGCGCCCAGATCTCCGACTTCATCTCGTCCCTCATCATCTACCTGTGCGGCTTCGTGCTCTTCTTCAAGAGCTGTATGGGCCGCTCTGCGGACAAGGCGCGTGACAAAAAACAGGCCAAGACGGCCGGGCAGGAAGGGGGCGGCAAGTAATGCTGTTACTGATCCAATACACCCTGATCTTCGCGTCGGTGCTGATCCTGGTTGCCTTAGGCGGCTGTTTTGCGGAGCACAGCGGCGTAATCAACATCGGCCTGGAGGGCATCATGGTCATGGGGGCCCTGGGGGGCGCGCTGATGATGAAATACCTCAGCGCCGATACCAACTCATTCCTCATGATCGTGCTGGTGGTGCTGGCGAGCGTGCTGGCGGGGACGGCGTTCTCCCTGCTCCTTGCCGTGGCGGCGATCAACTTCAAGGCGGACCAGACCATCGTGGGAACGGCCATGAACATGCTGGGCACCGCGGCGGCTACGGTCATCGTCAAGGCCATCAACACCGCCGAGAGCCCGGACAACGTGTCCTCCACCATCCAGTACATCAACGAGAAAAAGGCGTTCCTGGTGAATATCGGGAGCTTTGAGTTCAACTGGTTCATGCTGCTGACGGCCCTGCTCCTGGCCGGGTCCTACATCCTGCTGTACAAGACCCGCTTCGGACTGCGGCTCATGGCCTGCGGCGAGCACCCCCAGGCGGCGGACTCGGTGGGCATCAACGTCTACCGGATGCGGTACGCCGGCGTGCTCATCTCCGGCGCGCTGGGCGGACTGGGCGGACTTGTCTATATTACGGCAGGTGTCAGCGAATGGAAATTTGAAAACGGCGTGGCTGGTTTTGGATTTCTGGCTCTGGCCGTTATGATTTTTGGCCAGTGGAGGCCAGTGAACATTGGACTGGCTGCACTGCTGTTTGGATTATTCCGCGCCTTATCAAACGTTTACACTGGTTTTGACGCGCTGGTAGCTCTCAGGCTGCCGAGTACCGTATATAATATGCTGCCTTACATTATTTCTCTGATCGTACTCGTATTTGTATCAGGCAAATCCCGAGCTCCAAAAGCGGAAGGCATCCCGTACGATAAAGGTCAGCGTTAAGCAGTCCAAAAAAATACGGCCGGCAATCATGCATATGACCCTGCCGGATAAATATACAGGTAAACAGAAAGCAACGTAAGAAAGGAGAAACCAGCATGAAGCATAAACCTTTATACGATGCGTTACCATTTCTAAAAAACGTTGACAGGGATAAACAGGAACAGTTTGAAGAATATTTTAAAAGCGCCCCGCTATGGCTTTTTGACGCGCTCCAGATCGATGATATGAAAGAAGGCGAGGTTTTCGTCAGAGAAGGCGAACCGGCAGATACCATTTTCTTTATCGGCAGAGGCATTATTGAAGCGATCGATTACCGCATCTATGGCACACCATACGACTATATGCAGTTTGACAGGCTATACGCTTTTGGCGGCATGGAATTTTTGATGGATCTAAACGTCTACATGACGACTCTGCGGACAATTACCAGCTGTGCCGTTGTAAAGCTGTCACGGGCAAAATTCGAAAAATGGATGTATTCTGATATCCGCGCGCTCAAATATGAAGCAAAACTGGTTGGCGAATACCTGCTCAAAGAAGGCAGAAACAGCCGTATCTATCTTTTTCTTCAGGGTTCTGACCGACTGGCCATGCTGCTCGTAGACCGTTTTGAACGATACAGCAAGAGCGGAATGCTGTACGTCAAAGGAAATCGGCAGAATCTGGCCGATGCGACCGGTCTTTGCGTAAAGAGTATCAGCAGAAGTGTAAAGAAATTTTTAGAAGAAGATCTGATCACTAAAGAGGGAAATAAAATCGTAATTACGCAGGAGCAATATCAGCAGCTGAAAAATATTGTTTCCGCCAAAATTGCCCTAGACTAAATCTCTTACTTTTCACACAAAAAAGCATCTGAATCATTTCATGATCAGATGCTTTTTATATTCCATACTTTCTTATTATACGCCCTGTTTTTTTCCAACAATCATAAGTCCGCATCCAACAAATACCAGACCAAATATCAAAAACAGCTTTGGATCGACAGAGCCGTCCCCTGTCTTTGGCGTCTCGTCTAACGTATGACTATTCGACGTCGTCCCTGCATATGCTCCCGAAGAGCCGGTACTGCCAGACTTAACGACTGTGCTGCCAGATGAGCCGGAACCTGAGCTGCCAGTGCTGCCTGCTGAGCTGCCCGAATCGCTGCCGGATGAGCCGGAACCTGCACTGCCGGACGAAGTGCCAGTGCTGCCGGATGAGCTGGAACCTGAGCTGCTGCCCGAACCGCTGGAAGAGCCGCCCAGATCGATCGAAGTACTTCCTGCTCCTTCTTCATCGACATCATCATCTGAACCGCTGCTGCCAGAGCTGGAGGTATCTTCACCCAGATCCACACTTGTGCTTCCCGCTGATGAAGAGGAATCATCTTCCGCACTGTCATCGCTGCTGTCAGAAGAACTGCCGCCATCCAGACTGGAAAATGTATATCCTGCAGATGCAGCAAATGTCTCCGCTGCAGTATTGCTGTATCCGGTAATCACATCCGGTGACCAGCCAGACTGTGATCCTATGGAAGTAACCGAACGCGGAATCGTAATCGAACGAATCCCGCTGCCGGAAAAGGCGCCGCTTTCAATCGTGGTCAGACCATTCGGCAGTGTTAAAGACGTGACTCTGCTGCATCCTGCCAGCGCGCCGCTGCCAATAATCTTTGTTGCCGAATTAAGCGCTACGCTCGATTTTCCTACCGGAACCATAATCAGTCTCGTTCTGGATGCATTATAGAGGCATCCCCCGTCTGATGCATACGCTGAATTGCCTGACGCAACATTAATCGTAGATAACGACGAACAGCCCGATAACGCGCTGCCGCCAATATTAGTCGTACTTGCCGGAATTGAAATAGCAGACAGATTCGAGCAGTTTGCAAATGCACTGTCTCCAATACTGCTGACTCCGGCAGGAACAGACATTGTACTCAGGCTGCTGCACCCTGAAAAGGCGCCGCTGCCAATGCTTGTAATCCCGGCAGAAATCGCTATACTGGTCAGTGAACGGCATCCGTTAAACGTCGAAGCCGGCAGAGCAGAAATCGAAGCCTGCATGCTGACGGAGCTCAGTCCGCTGCAGCCGGCAAACACGCCGCTGCCCATATTTGTTACACTGCCTGGAACTGTAACATTTGCAAGAGCTGTACAGTTTGCAAATGCACTGTCCCCAATACTTCTTACACTGCCTGGAATGCTGACACTGCTGATCGGCTTTCCTGCAAAAGCATTCGGGCCAATGGATGTTACATCCGAAGGGATCGTGACTGCACCGCCTCCGCCATTATACGCAGTCAGTACGCCGCCGGAGATAGTCATATTTGTATTCGATGCGAATACGCTCTCACACGGTATCCAGAATAATACCATTGCCAATGCCATTATAATGGCAAATTTCTGTTTCATTTTTGAAATCGTCATATGCGTCACTCCTTCTTCGCAATGAGGAACAGCCGGCCATCCTGTATATAACTGTTGCATGTCGATAATGTCAGCAGTTCATCCCCATACGAAATGTCAATCTTTTGGTCGAATACCGTCAGCTGCTGGATATTCGCCAGAAATGCCTGAAATTCTTCTCTGCTGCCGGCATTCAGAAAATTATAATAACGGAATGCATGATCATCCTGATAATTCACTTTGGACAGACACACTGCCACAATGCGATACTTTGCTTTTTCATAGATCGTGTCAAATACCAGTTCGGGATGCTGTTCAAAATAGTTTTTATCCATAAAACTTTTCAAACCGCCAAACATCGTACCATCTCTCATATTATGTCCATAAATAATCAGATTCGTATCCCGATCGACATAGTCATTTCTCGCATCAATAAATAATGTGCCATGATCACTTTCTTTTTTCTCAAAATCATGATGCAGATAAAAATCCCCATTCTTTTCGCCTGTCTGCATTACCGGATAATTGATATTTGTTCCGGCAATGGACAGCCAGCCTGCCAGATCTTTATTCTGCTCATACAGATCTTTATATTTCTTTAAGACCGCCGGCTTTTCAGCAGCCGCCTTTTTCTTTGCTTTCTTCTTGTTTTCTGCATCTTTCTGCTTTTTTTCTGCATCAGAACCATCTGTCTGCCCAGCGTTTTGTCCGGCAGCTGCCGCGCTTTCCTCGTCCGCATAAGAGTCCTGTATCATCTGACCGGTCAGATTCTGCATACTCTGTAACCGTTCAAATTCCTGACTCTCCAGATGCTCCTGCCACAGCGTAAATCCATAATATCCCAGACAAACTACCGCAGCCAGAATGCAAAGGCCGCCCGCCATTCCCAGCTTCTTGCCCTGCTCCTTCTGCTCCTCTTTCTTACGGCTCTCTTCCAGCAATTTCTGGGAATTTTTTGCCAGAACGTCCGTCAGATACCAGGAAAAGGAAAGCCCCACCTTACTGCGGAACACAATCTCCTTATTCCTGATCAGAGTGTAGAGTCTTACGGCGACATCGGCATCCGTAATGTCCACTTCCTTCGTAATGAAGTCAATTTTCTTTACGTCTTCCTGCGCCGCAAGATACTCTTCATAGGTATTAAATTCATAATCGCCTATTTTGTATTTTTCACTCATGCTTCTGCTTATTTCACCGTAATTACCTTTAATGGATTCAGTGAACTGTAAACTTTCTTGCTGCCATTCTTTCTGAATGCTCGAATACGGAAATATGCTCTGTCGCCGCTCTTCATACCGCGTACGGTACATACCCGGATATTCGGATTGTTTACAGTCTTTAACTTCTTGTACTTCGCGCCGGAAGATTTCTTATAATAGATCTCATATCCGGACGCTCCTGATACTTTCGACCAGCTAATGCGAGCCTGCCCCTTCGCATTTGAAACTACTTTAACATTTGGTGTCCGCAGCTTCGTTGTCGCGTTGAGTACCGCTGAAAATGCTCCGTAAGATTTTGTTCCGTCCGCATTGCGGATATAAGATCTTACTTTATACTTATAAGTCTTTCCTGCGGAAAGTCCCGTAATGGTAACGCTGTTCGTCTTCACGTTTTTAATAACTTTCGATTTGGAATCACAGAGCTGATAGCCATCTGCATAACCCTGCTTCGTCCATTTCAGCTTCATACTGTTATACTTCACATTCGAAGCCTTCAGTCCTTTGACTGCAACAGCGGAAATCCTGAAGCTGATAATCTTTGTTCCTGTGTAATTGCTGCTCGTACCCTGAATCTTAATCGTAGCCACACCAGGATTCGTATTATTCGAATACGTTACCGTATAATCCACGCCTTTGGTCAGTACTTTACCGCCGTCGCTTACCGTAATATCCGGCGTATATGCATCGCCTGTATAAGTCCGGTCTGCAACATCTGTCGTATCCAGACTCTGCATGCTCTTCGGCTCGATTACAAAATTCGCTGTCTGCTTGCCAGAATATTTGCCGACGCCTGTCACTGTAATGGTTGCCGTACCTGCATTGACATTGTTTGAATAAGATACGGTATACTCTGTACCAGGTATCAGTGTTCTGCTTCCTGTCTCGACTACCACGCCCGGAGTAATGGCTTTACCTGTATACGCATAGCTCGGTGCATAGCCGCTGATAATAAATCCGCCGACATCATTACCTATGCTAAACTTCACAGACGCCGTACCTGTATAATTTGCATTATTCAGTGCCCGAATCGTTGCTGTAGCTGTACCAATATTAATATTATTTGAATACGTTACGTTATAGTCCGTTCCTTCCATCAGTATTGTGTTTCCACATTTTACAGTCAGAGAAGGTTTTACTTCCGAACCGGTATACTGCTGTGCCGGAATCGGTGAAATCGTACATTTCGACAGCTGTGCGATAATACGGAAATTCTTTGTAATCGTACCATTGTTGTTTCCGATACCATTAATTGTCGCTACCGCTGTACCTACTTCCACATTGTTGCCAAATGTAACCGTATAATCTACATTTTCCGTCATACCGGAAATCGATACTTTCGGATATACCGGCTTGCCGGTATAGTACATCGCGTCGATCGTATCCATGGACAGATTGACATCGTTAGGCGACACTGCTGTAGCTCCTGAAATTTCACCTGTTCCCTGATCCAGGAAACTATTGGAGCCGTTCCAGCCGCCGCTGATCGTAGAGCTTGTGATCATAAAGTTCGCGGTCGCCGTTCCGCTGAAGTTATTCTGTCCTTTAATATTGATATATGCGGTTCCTGCGTTTAAGTTGTTTGTATACGTTAATGTGTAGTCTACATCTTCAGTCAGTCTGTATTTGATCTTGTCAATGTAGTCTGTTACGGAAATGCCTACCGGACAGATTTCATATCCCGTATAAGAGTATTCCCGTTTGAAACCGTCGATGACAAGAGAATTAGAAAATGCTCTTGGTGTAATTGTGTAAGTCAGTGTTTTTGGCTTTGAAGCATACGTTCCTTTCGACGGCTGACCTTCAATTCGTATATAATATGTGGCTGCGTTTACAAACTCTTCATCTGTAATACGATTCTCGGAAATTGGCTCATTTTTGTAATACATTATCGTGTATTGATCAGCATCTATTCCCGTAACCGTTACATTTGGTTTCTGCAGCTGCGAATTATATACCGTTGTAGTCGGTTTCAAAGACACATTTGTATCTGCATCACTTATATCTGTTCCAATAAAATACCAAAATGTAGCTGAATCTATATAATTCCCTGTACCGGTAATCGTACACTTCACTTTTCCGGCATACGTAAAATCTTCATTTGTAAAACCTTCACGTGTCTCCTCTACATCGTCTGTATCTGGTTCCACGTACATTCGTTCAAATGTAAAATTCTTTGTCTCTCCCGGCGCTCCTAAAAACTGCCCGTGATTTGCCATTTGCGGGTAATTATAATAAATTCCAATTTCGTCTTCTAAAAGATCCGCTTCTGTAGGCGCATTTGCAGAGAAAATTAATTGTGGTTTTTCAAACTTTTTCTTTAGCTGATAGCTGTTTAAGTCAACCACATTGCTCTGACCAACTGGAAGATACATAAATTTTACATGATCTTTCAGCGATGCTGGCAATATTGTAAAACTCTTTGATTTACTTCCATAGTAATTATCTCCAGTATCTGCCAAACTAACCAAAACAGATGCCGTTTTATCCTCTGTAGATGCATCGATGTTATTCTCCCATGTTATCGTTGCTGTACTGATATTCTCAGAAATGATCTTTGTTCCTGTCCATTCAAGAATAACATCTCCCTTGTATCGTAATTCAAATGCAGGCTTTTGTTCCTGTCCATTATAGATTGGTGATTCTCCTGATTTAAACACCAGTTCAGCCAACTCAATATTGAGAGGTACAATTTCAAAAGTTATTGCTGTTTCATCTTTAAAATTACCAATACCTTTTATTTTAATTGTTTTAGTCCCAATACCTCTTGGTTCCTCAGGATCATACCAATATGCAAAATGCGTTGTATTATCCATCCAATATTGATAATCATTTGCATTATCATTATTATATGGTATTCCCGTCAATTGTTTAGACCCATATTTAGCAGTCGGAATAGGTTTAATTGGCCTGTTATTCTCATACGATTGATCTGCAATCTCATCAAAAACAGCTTCTGTGATAGAGCGTGGTTCTATCGTATATTCTCTCTCAATTTCTCCTGAAAAATTACCTTTTCCAACAAGAATAAAACTTGGGTTCTTATTCAATTTCGGATTTGTCCAATTGACATTATCACCTTTTTCTGTTGGATGCATTTCATAATCAGCCGTTGTACTATCATCTCCTACATTTAATACAAGGCTGCCAGATGATGTCGGTACCGAAACTGATTTAATTGTTGGAAATACAGTATCTCCAGTATAAATTGCGGTTGCTTTTCCTCCTTCATATTTTAAAGTTACATTGTCCTCTGTAAGTTCATAAGGTACAATTCTAAACCTGTGTGTTATTTCGCTGCCAATATAAGAAGGACTGATTCCTCTAATCGTAATCACATATGTGCCAACATTTATCGCATTTTCATATCCTTCGATTACGTAATCAACATCCCGTTTTAGTGGGTCTCCATCCTTGCCAATAACTACAATATCTGCCGGATTTATAACAGATTCTCCAATGTAAGTATATTCATCTTTCAAACCAGATACATCATCATTCGCAAGTTCTGCAGTTACATTGAATTTAAGAGGAAAACTTCCTATCAAATACGCTTTATTACCTATCTTGCCATCCGGTCCTATGTCGCCTGACTCGTCGGTTGGCACAATCGTTACCGATTTTTCTCCCAATGTGCTCAAATCAGGTTTATTCTTAAATTGATAATCGTCTCCGTAAAATATCTCTCTGCCGCCACACTCGACTACAATATAATCCTCTATATTCACGTCTTTACCGATCGGCACAGCAGCAACACCTTTCTTCCATGTTACTTTAGCCTGTGTCAAATCACCCTGAATGACAATCGGATTATCTTCTGTTGCCGCAACAAACTTTTTACCTACAAAATAGTTATCATCTCCAACGATATACCCTGAATGCACACCAGCTACTTCTTTATCCAGACAAGATACGGTAAACTCCTTTCCGTATTTTAAAGGACGGATTCTGCTAAGATACTCGCCATTTGCATCCTGTCTGTTTCCGAATAAAATTTCCCCCTCTTTCTTTTCATCATATTCTACATTAATATAGCCATCATATGTGATATTTTCTGAATATGGTATTGGCTGAGAAGTAATTCTGATTTGTGAATTTCTTATTCCATCTGAATCAGCCGATGGACTAAGCTCTCCATAAATAAAATATGGAATCTCACGTTCTCCGCCATAATTATATGTTCCATATGCATTTGGTTTTGTCTGTTTTTTAATACGAACAAACGACTGATTTCCTACTCCACTTAACGTACTCTCGCTTACCCAAAGTGTATTAACATAATCTACATCATATTGCTCTGCCGGAACATCCATCGTATCTTTTTTACCATTTCCTAAATCCACTGTTTGCACAACCTTTAATTTTGGTGTGTACTCTTTACCTGTAAAAGGCTGTCTGGTAACACCTCCATCAATTTGCACGCTAATATCAGGGTTATTTTCGCTCAAACTAACAGGAGTGATCTGATAAGGAATATCAACAGTCCCAGCAAAATTACCATGACCAGTAATCCGTAAAACTGCAGGAGCATCATTCGTCGTAACATTCTCCGCATGCACACATAAATATGAATAATCTGCATTCTCACCATTTATCAATGTCTTTGCATCCGGATCTCCACCTGGATTCCCCTTGGAACTAAATACCAATTCAAAACCTGGCCATACGCCATTTTGAACATTTCCCTGGTCAATGGTCGTATATGGTCTATACGGATAGGATGCCTCCAGACCTTTCGCAACAAATTTACCATTAAGAACATCATTTCCATTTACATCCTGCCCGATAATTGTTTGCGGATTGATTTTATAATGGTCTGTGATTGTTCCTTCATAACCCGACGATGGTTTTCCTTTGACTGTAATAATAGCTCCTGTTCCTTTATTATTTGGATCATAACCATTTGTTGCATTGATATTATTCGTACATGTAATATCGAATAACTCTGCATAATTTCCACTGACAACCTGCCCATTTTTATCCAGAATCTGAATCGTTGCATCTATTTCACTTCCAGTATAAGTATATCCATCCTGACCCGTTGGATAAATAATCCTGATTGTAAACCCACCAGTTGCAAGATTCTGTTTCTGTACAGGGAACTTAACTTTGACCTTTCCATAATATCCGTTAATACCAGTAAGTATGACTGAGCCAAACTGTACTCCAGTATCATCGTATTCATATCCCCCAACCGGACTCACCCAATACTTTTTACCTGTATCCGGATCATGCTTATTCCCTTTTGGAATCGTCGGCGTACCCACGCCGGTACATAAATCCACTTTATCTACAGACTGATCCGTTGTATCGTTAAAAACAATATTATATAATTCAGGACCGGAAGTCGGCATATATGTTCCTGTCAACGTTATCTCAGCGCTTGGTTCTTCCTGTCCCCCAGTTGAAGTCGGCTGTCCTAAAGGTTTGCTGTTTTCTCTAAAATGCAGATTTTTAATATGTCTGCCAACTGGCAATTCCAGTTTCACAGAAGTCGTCCCTTTATAACAAGAACCATCCTTTCCTTTAATATTAAACTTTATAGTTCCATCTTCGTTAATTTTATTTTCATAATCAACAATTTCGTAGTCTATACCCAAACGAAGCTGCTCATTATTATATTTAGCATCTGTAACTTTTGTATATTTCTCAATATATGTTCTGTACTTATCATCCGCATCTGCGCCATTTTCCAATTCTGGTTTTGGACTCGGATTTATCACCCCGGTAATTTCATAGTTCCCATTTTCATCCTGGCTTAATATGCTTCTTTCCGTAAAAGTAAATGGCATTGTCTCAACATAACTAATCGGAGTTACTCCGTTCGTGTTCTTGAAATTATTACCCTGACTCTTAACTCTGAAACAATACTGATCACCAATCTTTACCTGATTATATGGAACAGGTTTATCCCCTGCATTTCCATTTGGTTTAAAAATACCAGGTACTAACGAATAGTCCTTGTCTTTAAACAACTCAGGATACTTTCCGTCAGATGTATCCACCAGCTGAAGTTTCTCTACATCCGGTCCCTGATTCAACCCACAATATTCATGTTCACGGCTGTTAATACTACCGCCAAAAGTAATTAAATCAAGTTTTCCATCATCTAACGCACGTGCTTTTATGTCAAATTTTTCTGTTTTCGAAATAGCATTTAATCCGGTACCCATACTTACCGTAACAGTACCTGACTTCTCACCTGCATTTTTATTTTCACCAAAAGTGATTTCGTAATCATTTGGATTCAGTGGCGTACCCTTATAATTTACTGCTGACACAATTGGCCTGTGCTGTTCTCCAGTATATACATGCTCTGTTGCAGTATTGCCACACTCTTCGCAGCCTGCATATACCAGCTGAATATCTTTTGCACTGTATTTATCTATTACAAAATCGGTCTCAAGATCTCCCGTTAAATTACCATTAAAAGATAATTTCACTTTGTAACCGCTATCTGGTTTTAAATTTCCCCATTCATCTTCCTGGATCTCACCGCCTGACGGATGATAATATTCGGGTTCAAATTCTCCGTTCCCTAACATACTCATCTTATACGGAGTCTTACCAGCGCTAATAACAACTGCACGCTCAATAATATCATCCGCATTGCAGGATACATCAAATACTTTATCAACCCTTTCACTGGCATTCCATAATTCTAACGTGTACCCTTCTTTCTTTAAATCCAACTGATGTATGGTATACTTTAATGCCTCAGGTTTTGGAAATCCTGCATCTCCGTCAAGTATTCCATAATATCCGCCTTTCGACATATTCGCTGCACCATCTGCTTTACCAACAATCTTAATTACGACATCTCCGGCATTCTTAAGCTGTGATAAGTCCGTTGTCCAATCAGTATTATTCGCTGGATTTGGAGCATTTGTCAATTTATAGAAGATATCATAATCTATTCCTTCCTTTAATGGTTTCTCTGAATCTCCAAATGTAAATGTTACATCTACTATATGCGATTCGTTGTTGAATGTAATTTTATCTATACTTTCTTGTGGATTTCTCGGTGTTTTCACTATGTTCAGTTTAGACAGAGCAAGTTCTCTTCTTAAACTGTATGTGTCTTTTCTTGTTCCGTTATACGGAGATTTCCCCGTAATCGTAAACTGAACCGTACCTGCAGTTGCACCTTCTGCAGCGTTCAATAAAGTATACGTTATTTCATAATCATCACCCTCATTCAGGTAGATCGGATTGCCGCTTTGATCTTCAACCCACACCTGCTTCGGTTTCTGTTCAATAATTCCTCCGTCTGGATTATTTTTATTCAGATCATCATAATCTACAACTGGCTCTATTCCACTATAATTTATTACATAGGTTGTAGGAGCTTGTGTAAGTGTTACGTCTCTGGTTCCAACATAATACGCATCATCGATACCTGTTATCGTACACATATTTCCTTTATAATCTGGTGTATAATGCGTCCCGGCTAACAGCTCTGTTCTATTTGAACCAACAACCTTTTCAACTTTAACTGTTCCATCAGAATTTTCTGTAACCACAAGACCGGTCACTTTCATATACACATTCGCTACAATCGACTTAACCGCTCCGTCAAGCAGATTGAATTTCAAAAAATTCATCTGACCACTGTACGACCCGACATCCTCCGCCTGCTTATTTACCGTATAGTCAGTTCCATACGTCAGCGTCTTCTGACCTGCCTTTGGATCATCGACTGTCACTACCCAGTCATTACCATTAAAACTCGCCGGCAATCCATCTACGATCCACTTATTCGTTACGTTATCCGGTCCTAAATCACTCTGAACATTATATTTTGCATTAATCCATGATCCACGAAGATCTCTTTTTGATATTTCATAAGTCACTTCCAACTCAGTATTATCTATTGTTCCATCAGAATTTAGATTGGATACTTTATCAGAACCACTCATCGCCTTAATTTTTACTTTAGCTCCTGTAGTTACATCTGTTATAGCAGTAACAGGCCTTGTCATTATGAAATCCAATCCATTCTCAAGTTTTAGATTATAGCTATTCCCCTCATTATCAGTGCCCTTAATATCAATAAATTCAGGTTCAACAGGATCTCCATAATTATACTGAACCTTTCCCGACAGGCTTATCGTTATTCCTGGACCACTCAGCACGCTGAAAGTTGGTCTGCCATCAGAAGTAACATCTGCTCGCAATCTTGGCGCCGCAATTGCCACTCCTCCTACCAGAAGCACTGAGCAAATTACAATCAGCGCTTTTAACCCAAACCTTTTCCATACATCCTTGTACATAAACTTACCATCCTCTCCGTCATCTCAAATTTTGAAGACTTTTTTACTCCGGATTACCTGCCCTGCCTCAGAACCATTCGAAACATTTCCGTATCTCCATCCACCGCAATTCGCAAAACGTCTGTTCCGTACGAAACTTAAGAACCAGCCATTTCACCGCCCGCCGGACTCCGAACAGGCATTATGCCAAGTGCGGTATACCGATTACGAAAACCGTATTTCGATGTACCAAAGCCGCAGCTCCTCCAAATCCTCTTTCTGCACATGGACAATCCCGCCGCTGCACGCATACTGTGTCAGACTGTGCCAGCCGCTGCACAATCCGTTTCCCGCGATCAGCGTCAAAATTTCCATACTGCGGATTTCAGATTTTTAATCGCTGCTGTTCCTGTGCGTATTTTTAAAACTGCATGTCATTCATACGCGAATATCTATGTCAAAGGAAAGCATGCATGCCCTGCCCAAACCGGCCGATACGCAGACTTATCCCATTAGATAGTTTAATATTATATCGGCACATTTTTTAGAATGTTAACCTTAACGTGGAATTTTTTTGAATACTTTCCTGAATTGTCAGACAAATAATAGAAAAAGAAACTAACCAGATCCAGGAGTCCTTTATCTTTTGTATAAATAATTTCACTCCTGACGCCATGAATCTGATAGTTTCCTTTACAAAAGGATTATAACACATTGATACATAAAAATCAATTCCAAAATACAAATTTTTTGTTTTTTCGACATTTTTTTGATTTTTTGATACAGCCGGCTTTCTTCTAACACTTTCATTGCCCGCCGCATTAAAAATTCCAGCTATAAATAAGACAGGTCTGCCTAAAAACTCAGACAGACCTGTAAGAAAGCAGGACATATCAAAATACAACCTGATATTTCCATACTTATAATTGAAATGACAGCATTCAAACATTTTCAGAAATACTCATACTTTAAAACTATTTCACTCTGACCAAGTCAGAAAAATCATCAGCCGGAATTTTTCATTCCAAGCAAAATGTTGTAAAACAACTCTCTTTTCTCCTCGTCCAGATCAATCCAGATATTAATAATTTCCTTCTGCTGTGTCGTTAAATTCAGACATTCCTCTTTTTCCTGAAAAAACTGCGACATTGTAATCCCAAATCCAATGCAGATTTTTTCTAAGGTAATCAGGTTTGGCAGCGTTCCACGCTTCATAATATTTGAGATCGTGGACTGCTTTAATCCTGAAATCTGTGCAAGACGATACATTGTAATATGCTGTTTGTTACAAAGATTAATAATCCTGTCAGCTACAAAATCTTCAATACGCAAGTAGATACACCTCATTTCTTAATCATTTTTCTTTATTTTACACCACTTCACAAAAATATATCAGACCTTATTTCAGAACTAATTAGCCTAGATTATTCACGGCACAGCCGTGAAAGTGTCTGAAAGCCACATAGTTGCTGT
>OFHA01001677.1_pt1 | contig 14466 bp, 11 predicted proteins | sample 1521891 | NCBI WGS metagenome assembly OFHA01 (sample SAMEA3504089, study PRJEB24116) | mouse gut metagenome | biome: mouse gut; feature: mouse-associated habitat; material: faeces | place: Denmark | collected 2011
CCGGTGCCCTGTCTGTACAATTCAAATCTTCCTTTTTGAAAATCTCATCTGTCTCTTCGCATATTTTATCCATTTCACATGAAACGCCTGCATAGTGCACCGGAACAATTGCACGTGTTCGGTCTGTAATGGCGTCTTCAATCAGATTTTCATCAATATTCATCGTGTCCGGACGGATATCCACAAATACAACCTTTGCTCCCCGCAATACAAAAGCGTCGGCTGTAGAAACAAATGTATAGGAAGGCATAATAACTTCATCGCCCGGCTGTATATTCGCCAGCATAGCCGCCATTTCTGTCGCGTGTGTACAAGACGTTGTCAAAAGTACTTTTGACGCCCCTGTATACTCTTCTAACCAAGCAGAACATCTTTTTGTGAAACGTCCGTCTCCGCTGATCTTTCTTGCTTTAATGGCTTCTTCAACATATGCCATTTCTTTACCAACAACCGGAGGTATATTAAAATTGATCATCTTACATTTCTCCTTTTCTTCATAAGTAGCAGCTCTCAAAACTCTAAACACTGAGAAAAATCATCGCTTATACTTATCATTAGTTTTTACTTGATTTATATCACTTCTTATTCCTCATATATTTTCCAAATCTGATATCCATCAATTTCCTTCTGCAATTCCGCTCTTGCTTCTGGATAATAATGTTCTCTCAGGTAATTTATCTTCAGGTCCACATAATAGTTATCAACCAAATATACATCCTTATCTGCAAGCTGTTTTAATGGATTTTCTAATTTCCTATCCTCAAGTATCTTCACAACATCAGGATAATTACTGGTGACACCCGCAAGATAAAGATAATTTTCATATTCACCGTCATTACACGTTTTCCAGGGATTCCACTCATAGTACAAACTCTGGATTGTAGTATTAAAATCTAAAAAATAAAAGTTCTCTTTATTATCATGTATCTCCTCTAATATTCCATTTTGACTTTCAATCTTATTAATAACTTTCCTATACTTTCTGGCGTCATAATTCCATGATTCAAAGAACATCCTATCCAAATATTCCTTCTTATTCTCTGCAATTACGTTCTGATATGTCCTGTCCGGCAGATACACGATTCCCCTCATTGCAAGTATTAGAATTGTGATCATAGTGCAGCTTTTTTTAATTATCATAGACTGTTGATCGTCTTTGTCTGTTCTTGACCAAAAATATATTCCACAAAGAAAAATCCCCAGAAAAACTACAAATTCTGTTCTATAGACAAGTCTGTCGCGTATGAAAAAATATATGATGTATCCCCATCCAATTCCATTCGCTAAAACACTTGCCCACACTCTTTCATAATTTAAAAATACCCCTATAAAAACCAACAGGATATTTGCCCAAAATACAGGATAATTCGTGATTTTGCGATCCTGTACCCGTTCTATCAGATCCTCCCATCCACTCCATTGTTCTTTATTATGCGAGACAATAATTTCCGCCGTCTTCTGCATTCTTTCCAATGAAAAGAAATCATTATCCGCAAAGCACCATTTCTTCATCATATAATAATCATTTTCAGATACCCCTATCTCCTTCAATTCCCTGGCATATATCTCATATCCATAATCAACGTAGTCAACAATTCTCGCCCTTGCCGCTCTATAGTTATTAAAAAACGCATAATCGTCGTTATTTCTATAAATATAAGAATTAATTTCATTTGATCCATACGCAAAGCCTATCAGCACAAATCCGCTGATTACAATCTTGCTGAATTTCTTCCGCAATATTCCCTTATCGGTTGTCCCGCGAATAATCCGGAATCCCTCATAGATCAGAATCAAGATCAGGAATCCTCCCGCCATATATATGACAGAATATCTGATCCATGTTCCTACAACACACAGCGCGCCTCCTGTTATCATCCTCCTTTTGTTTTTCCCATAAAATAATGCGTCTAAAAAAAGCAATGATCCCGCCATAACCGCGAACATTGCCGTCTTCGTGAATTGAACCAGAATATACATATCATTGGAAAAAAATAAAATTAAAAAGGCATAGAGCATAATCGCTTTCATTCTTTCTAATCTCTCTATCAAAAAAAAAGCAACTGTCGTTGAAGATATAAAAACGACCGCTATATGCATTACGAAGTACCAACTGATCCGAGGAAAAATCTTATAAAATGGCAGCAATATATAACCCAAAAATATATTTGAAAAAATCAAATGTGGATTCCTGCCTTTTCCATATGCGCCCGACACAATCGTAGACATCACAAAATCATCCGACACTTCATACTTCAGATCACAACATAACAACACCAGACCCAAAGCGAATATATTTATCAACAGCGCCCTGTTAAAATTCGTATCTAACTTCTTTAACCTTTCGTATTTAGCATAGATCTCAAAGTTTCCCATACAAACTTCTCCTTCATTCCCAACAGCGCCGCTCCATATACCCCAAAGAACAGACACGCGCTCACCGCCAGCGTAACAAATACATGCGCGTTAAAACAGCGCTTGATACACCAGCCCGCCAATACAGCCAGCAGCGTCGCCGCCGCTATCTTACCCATGCTTACCTTCTTTATTACGCTCCCAACCATGCTCCGCAGATAAGCGCACTGGACAGCCAGGACTACGAATTCCGCCATAACCGTAGCGAACGCCGCCCCGGAAGACGCATACTTTGGAATCAATATCAGATTCAGCAGAAAATCCGCTCCCGCTCCCCCTAGAATGGAATACAGCACTTTCTTTTCCTCATCCTGCGGCGTCAGCACCTGGATCCCTGTGATATTCGACAACCCGATCAGCAGGACCGTCGGCATGAGAATCATCATTGGAATAACCGAAGCCATATACTCCCGCCCCGCCAGCAGCAGGACGGATTCCTTCGCAAACATGATAAAATAGCACATCAGCGGAACTCCCAGCACCATAACGAAATTCACCGCTTTCGCTATCGTCTGATAAAAGGCTTCCTTCTGGTCTTTCTTTATATAATAGGAAAGTCTGGGCAAAAGAACGGTTCCAAGGGACGTGATCATCGTAGAAAGGATCGTCTTAACCTTGATCGCCGTATTGTAATACCCGACCTCCTCGTTTCCCTTCATGAACCGCAGCATAACCACGTCCAGATTCGTGTACACATTGATCGCCGCAGACATAGCGAAGAACACTAAGATCGGCTTTAAATGCTTCCGAAACTCATAAGGCCCGCTCTTTCGAAACGTAATAAAGCGCCTGGCATATACGAAATTGAACAAATAGGAGGCGGAACTGGCAAACATGGTAATTCCGCCGTACAGGATATAATCTTCCGGTTTTTTCACCATCAGGAACATCAGCGCCAACGAGACCGCTTTTACCGCAAGATTGCAGACCGTGATATAGTCGTACTGCTCAAGGGCGTTATACAGCCAGGTCATGGCCAGCATATTCATAACCATCCCCGCTATATGAATCAGGAATAATTCCTTTTCCTCATAAAACTCCGGCACCGTCAGAACCGAGAGAAGGAATACCCCGCAGGCGATCAGCATCGTCGCCGAATTAATAATCAATATCTCCTGTACCGTCTTAGACAGTTTCTCCTTGTCGTCCCGAATCCTGGCGCATACCCGGATTCCATACGTGGGAATCCCCAGCGACGCGAACAGCGTGAAGTAAGCCGTCACCGAACTGACGAATGTGATCTTGCCGTTTCCAACAGGAAGCAGCACTCTGGATACATAAGGAAATGTAATCAGCGGAAACAGAATCGACGACGCCGTCATGATGAAATTCATGATGAAGTTATACTTTACAGAATGAATCTTCATATCCTACTGTCTTCCTGTCTGTTCCGCAGTCTGCTGAGCATGACGATCAGCGTATAGAAACGAAAACCTGTCCGCCGCAGCATACGCAGCATACCGCTGTAGCTTCCCGACTTCAGATAGACTCCCTGATTCTTTTCTTTTATCATCCGGTCGAACGCTTTGAACTGCCTGCGTATTTCCCTTTGACGCAGCGAAAAGCTGAGGAAGATATCTGTCTGAGTGTATACCATCTCCGCAATCCGCCTCTCCATATAGTATATTTTCCGTTTATCGGCTCCTTTTTGGGACTTGTACCCTTCAATATAATCCAGCGTATGGAGAATCACCTTGATATGATCCTGTATATGTCTCTGATACCCTTTTATACTGACGCTCTGCTCCGTCTGCGCAAGCCGGTACATATACACGAAGATATCATAATAAACAACCTTCTCTATATACGGCACAGGATACAGGATATATTCGACGTCCACATAGAAACAGTGTTCGTCCATCCGGACGCCGTGTTCCTTAAGCAGCCCTGTGCGGATCACCAGCGCATGCATGGGAATATCCGCCGTCTTCGCGATCTTATCAAAAGAAAACTCCCGGCATACCGGAATTCCCGGGAAACAAACTTCCTTTTTTTCTCCTGTGACATCGTTTACTTCGTAGTAATTCGTAAACACATAATCCGCCCTGCACTCCTTAAGAAGACTGACCAGTTCCCTTAACCCTTCGGTAAACACCCAGTCGTCTCCGTCCACTACCTTAAAATATTTTCCGGACGCCTCCTCGATTCCCCGGTTGATCGTCGATCCATGTCCGCCGTTCTCTTTCGAGATCACACGGAAGGTATCCGGATATTTTTCCGCAAATTCTCTCCCTATCTTCGCCGTCCTGTCCCTGGAACCGTCGTCCACCACAAGAACCTCTATGTCCTCCATGATCTGCTCATCGACGAAAGATTCCAGCGTCTGCTCCAGGAATCTTTCCACATTATAAGACGGCACTGTAACCGTTAATATCTTCTTCATCTTTCACTTCTCCCTGCATACCGCTGTATGGAGCTTTCCCTCTCCACGGACATTTTCTTTTTCCCTGCCCTACAGACGTCTCCTCAGCTTAAAACGCTTTCCCGCCTTACAGGCGCCCTCCGCAGCCTGCCTGCATCTTGACAATAATCTCATCAGCCAGTACTGTCTTGTATTCAATATCTGCATATGAAGCCTGTCTTTCCACGACATTTCCTGTACATAAGGATTCTTTTGAAATTCCGGAAAATTCCGGAAGATATACCTCTGCAGTTTCAACAGATATCTCTTGTCCGCCTTATAAAGCGCCATCCTTTTCGACGGCTCAAAGTATACATTCACAAAGGCAAGGTATTCCAGTTCCTCCCTGTACCTGTCATACGCCCCTTTTGCTTTATAGTACCGGATCACATCATGAAGAACCCTGACGATATCCCTGCAGTTCCTTTCATAATCCCGGCTTCCCATAATAGAACCCATACGGTTCACGTAATAATACAGCGGTTCTTTCAGATAGACGACCCTCTGCGCTTCTAACAATAACTGCGGCGTCGTGGCCAGATCTTCATAATATATGCCGACGGGGAACATTATTCCCGCCTTCCTGTAGAATTCCCGCCGGAATAATTTAATCCATGATGCCGGAGGCGCCAGCAGAAGCCTCTTCTCATCTGCAAGACTCAGCGCCCTGCCCGACGGGATATCATAGCTTCTGTGTTCTTTTTCTCCGTTCTCAACATAATAATAGTCGAATAATACAATGTCGCTGTCCGTCTCCTTCGCCGCTCTTACCACTTTTTCAACCAGATCCCCGGCGATATAATCGTCGCTGTCCACAAACAGCAGGTACTCGCCTTCGGCCGCTTTCGCCCCTTCGTTTCTCGCGTCTCCCAGTCCGCCGTTCGGTTTATGAATTACCTTGATTCTCTGATCCAGCTCCTTGTATTCCTCGCACATCTTTCCGCATTGATCCGGAGAACCATCGTCCACCAGGATAATCTCCAGCTCCTTCCAGGTCTGGTTCCTGATACTCTGTACACACTGATCCAGGTACGCTTCAACCTTATAGACTGGAACTACAATACTGACTAATTCCATAACACACTCTCCTGATTCTCTGCTCAAACCACGCTGGCTCTTCATTCTGATTGACAGAATGAAATACCAATACGCCATTGCGCAATTAACGATGAATTATTCGTCCTATTACCAGAAACATGTGATCCCTCATCCGTCTCACTTTTGACAGAAATATCATCACCCCATACATCCTGCATTGCAGAAGCAGCCATAAGATCTTATCCTTTCGCGACAGTCTTCTAATATACGGATTATGTCTTAATTCCGGGAATCTGCTGTAAGCATATCCTCTGAACTTTCCAAGATATTTGCTTCTTCTGTCGTTCAGTACGATCTCTTTCGACGGAACAAAATACGTGTTCTCGAACACCATATATTCCAGCTCTTTTTTATACTTCTCATACAAACCCTTCTTTTTATAGAAAGAAAGCACGCTGTCCATCACAAAAGTCCTGTCCCTGTAGTTCCTTTGGAAATCTGTGCTGTGCATAATAGAGCCGTCCCGCATCACGTAGTAATACAGCGCTTCCTTCTTATAAACTACCCGCTCCGCACATGCCCAAAGTCTGGGAATCGTCCCCAGGTCTTCATAATTCCTCCCCACTGGGAATGTAACCCCGCACTGTTCCCAGAATTCCCTCCGGTACAGCTTATTTACAGCAGAACAAGAGACCGTAAGAAGACTCGGCGCATTTTTTAAGGAAATGACTTTTTCTGCAGGAAGATTCATCGTAAGACGGTCCCCTTTGCCGCCGTCCTTTTCAACAGTCTCATAATCAAAGATTACGATATCTGCTTTCAAAGATTCTGCGAGCCTTACCGTACTCTCTGCCAGATGATCCGCTATCATATCGTCTCCGTCTATCAGCAGAAAATATTCTCCCCTTGCCTCCCGGATTCCTGTATTCCTCGCGTCGGCAAGCCCTCCGTTCTCTTTATGAATCACCCTGACCCTTCTATCCTTTTCGGCATAAGAGTCGCACATCTGAGCGCACCTGTCAGGAGACCCGTCGTCCACCAGGATAATCTCCAGATTCCGGTAAGTCTGTCTCAGGACGCTCTGTACACACGCGTCAAGATAATCTTCTATTTTATAAACCGGTATGATCACGCTTACCAGCGCCTCTTCCTTTCCTGCCCTTGTCATCTCATATCTCCCTGGAAATCTGCCTTATCTGCATTTATACCTTCCTAAAGATTTCCCTCATCCTTATTTCTTATATTGATATCTTCTTATTATTGATATCTTCTTATCACTGATATCTTCTTATCATTGATATCTTCTTATTATTGATATCTTCCTATGTCTATATCTTCCTAAAAATCTCTCTCATCTGCACTTCCTGCATCCTCAAATCATAATTCCCGGCGCTTTCCAGGAATTCTGCTTTTCTTCTTGCTCTGTTAAACTTACTGATAACGTAAGCCCAATGCTTTACATTCTTCTTTTTAACAGGTAAAAAGATACAGTCCTTTGTGATCTTCGCTTCCCTTGTTATCCTGTCGCTCATCATACAGGGCAGACCCGCCGACTGCGCTTCGATCCCTACGATCGGAAGTCCTTCGAAATTAGAAGGAAACAGGAATACATCCATCGCCTGATACAGCCTGTCCGCATCCGATCGTCTGCCTAAGAACAAGACACGCTCCGCGATTCCCATATCTTCCGCCAGTTTCTTCGTCTCTTCGAATCTTACGCCGTCTCCTGCCAGCAGAAGCGCCGCGTCCTCTCTTCTTCTTAATGTCTCCCGGAATACTTCCATTAAAAACCTATGGTTTTTCTGATAACAGAAGTTCCCGATATGTCCGATTACGAATTTTTCGTGAAGTCCCAGCTCCTCCCGTACCTCATGCCTGATATTCTCTCTGTATGTGAATTTCTCACGGTCTGCCGCGTTATAGATCACCCGGAATGAATCCGACCGTACGACATGCTTTGGAAAAAGCCACTCTCCCGCTTTTCTGGAACAACCGAAATACTCGGTCGCGAACCGGTACAGAAAACACCGGCATATTGCATGAATCGAATTGAAGACATATCTTTTCAAGCTGCTTTCACAGTCGTTTCCACTGGAATGACTGTGTATAATCCGTGTCTTTACATGCATACGAAAGGCCGCGGCCGCCGCTACAAAGTCGATTGCCGTAGAGATATTCAGATATACGGCGTCGTATCTCTGCCTGCGGATCAGTTCTTTTACCTGCCGGTATTGTGAGACAGGATGCTTCAGATCTGCTATTTCATATAATCCGGATTCATAAGCTCCCAGTCTTTCTTTCAACTCCTGATCGATCCGGTTTGTAAGGAAATCTATCCGAATATCATCTCTGCTGACAATCTCCAGAAAATTCAGCAGATACCGATCGATCCCGCCCGCTTTTCCGTCCATGATGAATCCAACCAGAAGCTTTTTCATGCTATATTTTCCTCTTTCTTCCTATAAGAATAATGCGTCAGATATCCCGAGAAGGTCCACAACACGAAACTTCCCATTGAATTCGTATAGAATCCTTCCAATAAGAAAACCATGGCTATCGCCACCGTACCCACGCAGGCCAGCATTGCCGTAAGATAAAAAATATCCCCTGTCAGCCCTTTCAATACCGGACCCGCCACATATAGTATGATCCTGCCCACAATCGCCAATAGCAATATAAATCCTATAGCTCCCTGATATACCAACGTATTCAAATACGCATTATGCATACTAATGTACTCCCCTAACGGATTGTTGATCAGATATGTATCCGGCGTATGCTCTTTTGCATAATTAACAACTGTCGAATATCCGGTCCCATATGCCGGACTTGTCTTCCATATCTCTATGGCGGATTTCCATAAAGATAATCTTCCGTTTGTAACGTCCTTTTCCAAATCTTCCTTACGCCCGACCTCTTTTTTTACCGTACTGGTTTCCTGCTTTATTGTAGTTGCTTCTTTCTTTCCCGTACTAGATTCTTTCTTTTCTGAATCAGACGTTTCCCCTTCTGTCTTCTTTATATCATCCTGAGAAAACGTTTCCGCGAATACCGGCGCCAGCTTTGTATTATACCCTGACCTGGCCAGATATTCTCCTCCCAGCAGAACGGCGGCGATACAAAACGCGCCCGCCAGCGCCGTTCCGTACTTCCCGACGCTTCTTTCTTTCTTCTGGATATGGCATAACCACATAAATACACACAATACCATACTGCAGAACAAGGCGATCTCTCCCGTCCTGGAATCTGAAAAAATAAGATAGAGGTAATTTACTGTCAGGCTTACGACGTATAAGATTCTAAGAAATCCTTTCTTCTGCACCAGAAAGAAAAGGGAAAGTATCATGACTATAACCGCAAACTCCGCTCCATAATTGGGATCCGTATAATTCCCCCACAGTCTCCCCCATGTAAATCCACAGATAATAAATTCCCCGTCGGCAGACTCGATCATCCCCGAATACCGTGTGATAAGCATCCATAAGCTATATACTGCCGAGAAAGCGCTGTAAACGATCATGATATGCGCAAGAATCTCAAATTCCTTCCGATACTCTTCTGTATTTCTCTCCACATCACATACATACAGCGCAAAAAATTGAATTGTCGTCCAGACGATCCATTTCCCGTTATCTACGATACCGTACTGCCGGTTCATGAATGCAGACAGCGCAAAACTCCCGCAGAAGAGAACCATAATCATGACGCACGGCATCTTTCCATAAGTTCGGTACCTAAAAAGACGCATCAATATAAGCCCGGCGCCCAGCGCCAGCGTAAGCTTCACAAATACTGGCTGTACAGAGGATATATACAGGAAAGGGTTAAATGTGCAGATTGCAAGGCACAGATAACTGATCTTCGTAATCAATTCCAACCTTTTTTCAAACTGACGTACCATATTCGACATCATCCCTATCTTAATCTTTAATCTTATTCTTTAGTCCTAGTCTTCAGTCTTTAGTCCTTAGTCCTAGTCTTTAATCTTAGCTTTTAATCCTAATCCTTAATTGAATCATTATCTTTAGTCTTTATCTAAATCATTAATCTTATATTCTATCTTCCGGATTTTATTTTAGAATAAACTGTCGGAAGTTTCTCTTTGCACATATAGACAATCCGCCCCATAAGAAGACAGACCGGTATGTTCTTTCTTTTAAGTACGCATAATGCGGCCGCAAGCGTCTTACTGTCTTTCGGTCTTGCATATGGTATCAGCTCCTCAAATAAAGGCTGCCTGACCACCTTTCTGCACCAATGATAACGGGCAGAACAATTCATATGAGAACGGGGATCGCAATTACGCTGCAGGGCGGACAAAAGATATCTCCCATAAAGGCTTCCCAAGATCTGCCTTACTTCGTCCGTACACAAGTTCCAATAACGATATTGTTTATAGATCATCTGGATCCGCTTCCTGTGAAGCCTGTAGTAATCCGGTACGAACTCGTTCGTAAGACTGTCGTCCAGCCTTTTCTGATAATGATAGGGCGCTGCCGCCAGTATATTCATACTGTCGATATCCATACAGTACTTTACATTGAATAAGATATCTTCTATAAACTTTGCATCCTCATAATCCACATATTCCATATTCAGCGCGCGCAGATACTCCAGTTCATACATCTTATTCCATACATATCCGTAAAGCGTCGACTGTTCCAGATAAATGATTTCTTTTCGCAGGCTTTCCTTATCTGCATAGTATCTCTCTTTGGGCAATATCTCATGCCGGTACCGGAACGTACCGTCCCGCCCATAGTATTCCTCCTGCAGCCCGAATACGACCAATCTGGCGGGATTTCTCTTTAAAGACTCATATGCCGCTTCCAACAGATCACTATCTGCATGGTCGTCCGAATCCATAAACCAAATGTACTTTCCAGATGCCTTTTCTATTCCTAGATTCCTTGCAGCGCTTACTCCCCTATTCTCTTCCTGACACAGCACACAGATTCGATCGTCCTCTTTTGCATATGCGGCTGCTATCTCCCGGCTGCGGTCAGGGGAACAGTCGTCCACTACAATCAATTCCCAATCCGGGAATGTCTGCCGCAGAATACTTTTGATCGCCTTCCCTATGTACTTTTCCACTTTATATGCAGGCATCACAATACTGAAAAAAGGCTGCTTCTTCTGACTTTCCATCCTAATCTCTCCAAATCCTGGCTCATCAGATTACGTCTGAGTCAAATTCTAACTTACCAAATACGGTTCTTCCTCCTGCCATACGAATACGGCGGATGTCTATTCAAATACGGTCTGATCCTTATAATTCAGCGCGATATAGCTTTTCCCCCGGTTTATCTTGATCTCCTGTCCCTCCATGTCATAGAACGCCAGATAAGAATTCTCATTGTTCTCTTCCTTTAACCAGAGTATCTGCTGTATCCCGCCGTTCGAGATATAGTATCCTTTGTAATCCGTAGAGCCGTCCCAGTCAAGCTTCTTATGACCAACTTCGTCCCTGACGGAGATCTCCGTCTCCAGCACGAATACATTCGTAAACGCAAGCTGCGTATTCTCCCTGCCGTCCATCTGCGGCTGGCCGTTAATCTGTTTCAGATAAGTCTTTGTAGCTTCGTCGTAAGTCAGCGTCGCCCTGGTGGCTCCGAAATCAATATTTACCGTATTACAGGTATTTCCCTCCGGCTTTACCTGCTCTTTCAGACCGTGGAAACGAAAAGCCGGTCCCTTCTTCTCTTCCAGAAGATCCGTCCTTCTTCCTTCCGCCTGCGCTGCCGACGCGAAACGCGTCCCGTCAAAATACCCCGTATGCTCCAGGGCATACCCCGCGCTCAATCGGTCCTGATCTCTCCCGAATAACCCTCCGGCATTCTCGATTCCGTCGTACTGGTCAAGGTTCAGCGCTTCCAGATACTCCGCGATGGAATCGTCGATTCCCCAATTCACATAGAATGCGTCGAACCCCTGGGATAACGCTGGGAAGTAATATCTGCAGCTCCTGATGGCGCAGACCTGAGGCACCGTCGTATAATCCGCATATAACGCCATCAGTCTGGTCACGTCGCCTTCCACCGGAATCTCAAAGATGATATCCGCTTTCGAAACGCCGTACTGGGGCAGCGCGTCCTGTACATTATTCACCATAACAGCAACCGGACGTTTCCCAATCGCCTCTTCTGTCAGATCCGGAATTCCTGTGAGAAGATTCTGGTTCGCTGGGATATCCTCCTGTACTTCTTCTGCTTCTTCTTCCTTTTCCGACGACTCATCCGTCGGCTCTGTATCTTCCTTCCGGATATCCGTATCTTTCTTCGGTTCTTCTTTCTTTCCGCAGCCCGCCGTCCCAAATACCAACGCAGCCGCCATTAACAGATAACATATCTTCTTCATTAACTTCATCAATTTTTCCTTCTCTATCTGTATCCTTATCTATTTCTATCTATTTCTCTATTTATTTCTATCTCTCTATTTCTCTCTCTCACTATGGACCTACTTTTTAATTAACTCTTCTATCATCCTTAGGATCTCCTGATATGACTTGGGGCGATCGAATTGTTCTTCTGCGATCAGCCGCGCCCTTTCTCCCATCCTTTGGCGCTTCTCTGGTTCCTGATATAACGTTTCCACCGCGTCCGCCAGAATACCGGCGTCCTCCGGTATGATATTAACTCCAAAGCCGTCCTTTTTTACCTTATCCCGGAATTCAGGGCTCATACAGGTGTTGATCATCGGTTTTCCCGCCGCAAGATAGTCCCCGATCTTTGTCACGATACTCTGGGGCGCTTTCTTCACAAAGGAATTCACCAGTATGTCGGACTTCGTCAGATAAGCCGCCATCAGATCGTAAGGTACATATCCCACGAATTCTACATTGTCAGCCTTCCTTGCTTTCGCCAGTTGTTCCAGCTCCTCTTTCATCGGCCCGCCGCCCATAATCTTGAAACGGATGTTTGTTATTCCCCGCTTCTTCAATTCTTCCGCCGCGAGCACCATGGTACGGATATCGTAGCTGGTACCGATGGTTCCCGCGTAAGATACCCAGAATTCATCTTCTCCCTTAACGACGGCGTCCTTATTCTTTTCATATCCCTCGTCAAAAACCTGCAGCTCATTTCCCACATACACCGTCTTCTTCGGTATATCCCTCTTACGCTTCTGAAACGGACGCTCCCTGTATTCATCGGAAGTCCCGATCACGCCGGACGCCAGAGCGTATACCTTCTCGGCCTCTCTCTGAAGCGGATAGAAGATAAGCGTACTCAGCACAGGGACGTCTATAACCATACGCATCGCCTCCGGCCACAGGTCGTTCACATCCGCGATAAACGGAATCCCTCTTTTATGAGCGTATTCTGCCGCTGTAAGCGCCACATTATTGGGGGGAATCTCCGCGTAGATCAGATCATAATCCCCTGTCTTTTCCAGTAGTTTTTTTAATTTTGTCGCTGCGACTTTGTGGCTGAAGATTCTCAGGAGGTCTACATTCTTCCGATATCCCGGTTCGTAGATGAACCGGATCCGGAATTTATATTGATCGCGCCTGATCTGATTCACATCTCTCTGTCTTTTCTCCCAATGCTGGAACGTAGTCGTAATCAGGTCCACCTCATGTCCTGCGTCTGCAAGCATCTCGCAGATTGAACGAAATCTCGTATATCCCTGTTCCTGATTCAACCGGACTCCCATCGTAATTACGGCGATCTTACTCATCTTCTCGTATTCCTTTCATATTCCTTTTGCATTCCTTTTACTCTGTCTTCAAAATCAAACCGTTACTCAGTCAGGCCGTTGCGTAACCAGACCATTACATAATCAGTTCATTACATAATCAGACCATTACATAATCAAACCATTACGTGATCAATCCATTACATGAAATACTGTCCTGACCATCGTACTTAGTTCTCCGGGTAAACTGAATCGTCTGATCGCCCTTAAGTTCCATCTCATCTTTTCCGGCAGTATCTTCTGTATATAGACTTCATCCACATCTACGGCGTCTTTTAGAAGCTCGTCTTCATCCTTGTACCTGATACTGGCTTCCGAGGTCACTCCCGCCGGAAGAAGAAGCGTCGCCTTCATCTCGTCGCTGTATTCATCCACATATTTCTGGACCTCCGGTCTTGTCCCTACGAAGCTCATGTCACCTACAGCAATATTAAACAGTTGTGGTAATTCATCCAACCTTAATTTCCTTAGTTTCTTTCCTGCTTTTGTAATTCTGGGATCTTCTTTTAAAGTTACTAATGTACCTTTTTTATCTGCATTGGTAACCATAGTTCTAAATTTAAATATAGAGAATTTTCTTCCGTATTGAGTAACTCTTTCCTGCTTATAATAAACCGGTCCTCGACTGTCTAGTTTGATCCATATCGTTAAAAAAAGAAAGACTGGCGATAACAATATAATCAAAAAGACTGACGCTGAGATATCAAAAGAACGCTTAATCTTCAGACTTACGCGCTTCCTGCATAAGATCTCATAATACTTTTTTACCTCATCATTCTGCATAAATTCTGGAATATCCTCCCAGTTTCTAAACTCCATATTCAAATTCTCCATATCTTTTTATTGCTTTATAATTTCTTTTACTTTTGCGATAATATATTCTACATCATCATTTTTCAGACAGGTATGCAACGGCA
>OFHA01001678.1_pt1 | contig 14459 bp, 3 predicted proteins | sample 1521891 | NCBI WGS metagenome assembly OFHA01 (sample SAMEA3504089, study PRJEB24116) | mouse gut metagenome | biome: mouse gut; feature: mouse-associated habitat; material: faeces | place: Denmark | collected 2011
GAGGACGGAACCTATACAAAAAATGTATCGTTTACGGACGGAACAATAAGTGACGAAAGCACAGTAGATTTTACCCCTGTTTTGGGAGGCACCAATACTTATTATAATGACGGGGAGTTTTTCTCAGATCCGGCACTGGCCACAGGTGTTTCTATGCAGGATTTGGAGAATGAATACAAGAAGTATCAGGATTACAATGCAGCCAAATACACAGAAGAGAGCTGGAAAGTACTTTCTGAAGCACTTGATACCGCAAAAGAAGTAATTGACCGTAAAGAAGAGGCGGCTTTGGAAGATATCAAGAATGCCTACAATGCATTGAAAGAGGCAGCAGAAAAACTGGAATTGGCGAGCATTCAGTTTTACTATTATGTTGGTGATACAGATAACAAAGAAGTAGGTGTGTATCGCTGGAATATGGAATTTAATGCAGATGTAGCTACATGGCATCCTTGGGGGACAGAGAAAGAAACTGCATATAAAATGACCAAAAGTGAATATCCGGGTTGGTACAGTATTCAGCTCAAAGCAACCGAAACGCCGTCTGAAGATGCTAATTTTCAGATATTTGTAGAAAGTGATCTGAATACCCCCGTTTTTCTATGCGGAAGTGAAGGCAATAAAGATAATGGTGGGAATGTAGACATATACAACAAGCTTTATTCAGGTGAACAAACAACCTACGCAGTAAGAGAATTTGGCGAAGGAGACACAAAGACAGCAAAATTATACGAAGGTCTTGACACAGCACAAACCGCCATGCGCAGCATCACCCTGTACGCATACAGCGAGACTGGCACGCCGGCGGTCGGGGCGTCCGTGGAACTTTCAGCGCTTAATGAAAGCACCGGAGAACTGTCAAAACTGGCTGCATCTAAGACCGAAGGCAGCATTCATTATTACAATATGACCCCGGAAGCGGCAAGCACCGAGGCATCTAAAGAAGAAAGCGCCAATTGGTACAAGCTGACATTTTCTATGCCAGTTTTGGAAGAAAACACAGATGCCGGCCTATACACACTGGCAGAAGAAACCTACACTTTAGACAAAAAATTTGCAGAGAAGGACGCTGAGGGTGCTGTCAACATCACACCTGTTTTTGGCGGAAATGTGTACTACAGAGAAGGACAGCTCTACAAATCAAAAGAAGAAGCAGCGGGCATCACGTTAATGCAGTTAAAGGAATATCTGGAATCAGAAGAAGTCACAGCCGTTGTCAAAAACGGCGAGAGTATGTATACCGCTGAGTCGTGGGAAAAATTTCAAAGTGCCAAGACAAAGGCAGAGGAGCTGGCAGCCAAAATCGAAGCAAACGGAGAAGGATATAAGGATGCCGAGACTACAGCAGCGTACAGCGCACTCAAAGAAGCTGTGGAAAACATGGTTTCTACTGGAAAAGTAGTCAACCTCTACTATTATTCAGAAGCCTTAAATGACTACGCAGACACCGACACCGAGAAGTACGGTCTGTATTTATCCGTGTGGAGCAATCAAAAAGTAAGCTCGACAAAAGAGGAAATCCAGCTCTCCCAAGGAGAATGGGCGTACAGTGCATATGCATTTGAAAAGGTTACTGATGAAGCCATCAATTACGGATATGACAACTGGTATTCTGTTCCAGTAAAGCTAATCGCAGCAAACGATGGCGCCGACAAAGACGGCTTTTTGATTCAGACAGGAAAAGCGGTCACTGCGGACGGTGCGACGACCCACACAGCACTCGAGTCAGATGCTGGGCTGATCAAAATAAGTTTTTGGGAAAATAAAGCCATCTATGACAGCATGTCAGCGTTGGAGAATGGCGGGACGATTGCGGTCAAAGGGACGAATACATACACTTCCATCTATGAGGCGGAGAATGTGACAATCGACAAATTGCTGGCGCTTTATGAGAAAGCGGCGGCACTTGATGAAAAAGATTACTTGAAGGGCGAACAGTGGGACCAGTTCCAGACAGCCCTTGCAGCGGCAAAGGCAGTAATCGACAAAGAAAAGCCGTCCGCTGCTGAAATAGATACCGCATACAACACTTTGAACGAGGCGATGGACGCGCTTGTCTACTCGAGAACCGCAGAGATTAATGTAAAGAAGGTTGCACTCGCGGAGGACTTCATCACAGGCGCAGACCTTTCCTCTTATATCGCACTCAAAGACAGCGGCGTTGTGTTCCGCGATGAGAACGGTAAGCCTTTGAGCGATTCAGAATTTTTCAGCTATCTGCGCGACGGCGGCATGAACTGGGTGCGTATCCGTATCTGGAATGACCCATATAACAGCAGCGGCAATGGATACGGCGCAACAATGACCTTGAGAAAGCAATCCGGCTTGGACAGATGGTGACAAACGCAGGAATGCGGGTTTTGATTGACTTCCACTACTCTGATTTCTGGGCGGATCCGAAAAAGCAGAAAGCGCCTAAAGCGTGGGCTGGCTACAGCATTGAGGAAAAAGAAACGGCAGTTTATCAGTTTACGCTGGACAGCCTGAATACTTTGAGAAGTGCCGGTGTAGATGTCGGCATGGTACAGGTTGGCAATGAGACAAACAACGGCATTGCCGGCGAGACTGTATGGGACAACATGGCAAAACTTTTTAAAGCAGGCAGCAGGGCAGTGCGGGAATTTGACAAAAACTGTCTGGTCGCAGTGCATTTTACAGACCCGCAGAAGGGATATGCTGACATTGCAAAACGTCTGAATGATTCAGAGATTGATTATGATGTGTTTGGAAGCTCTTACTATCCATTTGGACACGGTGACGCCGCCAATCTGAAAAGCGTGCTGGAATATATCGTGGAGACCTATGGAAAGAAGGTCATGGCAGCAGAGACTTCATGGCCCACGACATTGACAGACGGCGATGGCTACGGCTTTGCCACACCGCCCTCCATTCCAGAGATGTATAAAGATCAGGATTACGGCGTGTCTGTTCAGGGTCAGGCAGATGAGATGCAGGAATTAATCAGCAAGGTAAACGAGATCAATGACACCCATCCGGGCAAGTCAATCGGTGTATTTTACTGGGAGCCGGCATGGATTTCACCGTATTATATCAAGGACGGTGACGGCAATGACAACGACAGCTTATACAAACAGAATTTTGATTTATGGGAAAAATACGGTTCTGGCTGGGCGTCCAGCTATGCGGCAGAGTACGACCCAGATGATGCCGGCGTGTGGTTTGGCGGCATCGCGATGGATAACTCCTCATGGTTTGATTTTGATGGAACGGCGCTTCCGACAGCCCAAATATACAGTCTGGTCAGAACCGGCGCCTCGACCGAGAGAAGGATTTCAAGTGTGGACAGCAATCCCGTCCTCAAGCTTGGTGTTGGAGAAAAAATTGACTGGAGTACAGTCACCGTAACGGCGAAGTATAATGACGGAACATCAGAGCAGAAAACTGTGACATGGGACGAGGACGAACAGAGGCTGGTCAATATCTATAAGGCGGGAGCATATATCGTTCATGGTATTGTCTCCACAGAGGACAAGGAATACAAAATTAAACTGACAGTTCAGGTGACACGGTCTGCGGTGAACAATATTTTGCTCAATCCAGATTTTGAGAGCGGCGTGGAAACCCCGTGGGTGATTGACACCAGACTGGGCCACGGTTCAGCGGAGACAGACCCCGTGGCGGGCGTGACAGGAGAGGACCCGCACAGCGGCGCCAAAGGACTGCACTTCTGGTCTGCAATTGGACTGGATATGACCGTATCGCAGACAATACAGCCGGAAGCAGGCATCTATACATTTGGCGGTTACATTCAGGGCGGCGGCGCAGACAGGGAAGATGTCCAGTACGCATATGTGACAATAAGAGATAAAGACGGCAAGGTGAAATCCAATCTGAGGGCGTCCTTTACCCTCGACGGCTGGAAGAACTGGAGCAATCCAGAAATCACAGGAATCTCCGTAGAGGAAGGAGATTCGATGGAGGTTGGCTTGCTGATGAAGTCAACACAGGACGGCGCTTGGGGAACCATAGACGATTTTTACCTGTATGGCGAGCACACCATTTCTGTTGAGAACTCAATTCAGCATGGCACGGTGACAGCCAATGTGGTGAAAGCCAACAGCGGTGAGAGAATCTATATCACCGTGACACCCGAGAGCGGATACTACCCCGAAACACTGACATTGACCGGTGCAAGTGTCAAGGCAGATACGCTGGCAAGCAGCAATGGCACCGTGGTATTTAATCCGGCAGCAGAAGGAAGCACCAGCAGTCAGGCAGTACTGACATACACCAAAAACGCAGAAGAAAAGACAGAAATCTTTATGATGCCAAACGGTAATGTGACCGTGAGTGCTGTATTTAAGAGCATTTTTGATGGAAATAACAAGATTTCACTAAATGCCAAAGATGCAGAAGGAAGATATCTGGTTCAGGTAAACGGCATAGACGGCGAAAACCCGATTGAACACCAGTTCCATACTGGCAAGGCAGTCCAGCCAGCGCTCGTCCTGTCCTACATGGGATATGAACTGACCACGGCAGATTACAGCGTGACATACGATAACAATAAAGCGCTCACCACAGATGCCGCCAAAGCAAAACTGACACTGACAGCAAAAGGCAGCAAGTTCGAGGGCACAAGGGAAATCCTCTTTGATATCGTGGCGGATACGAGAAAAACCTTTGACAAGAAAACGATACAGGTGGTGTATGTGACACCCGATAAATTTCCCACAAATGAAAAGGTAGTAAAACCTTCCGACGCAGTATATTATCTTGGCAAACAAAAGGCAGTAGAGCCAAAAATCAAGTTGTATGCCGCCGAGGATATAGCGCTTGCGACACCAATTGACGATAGCCTCTACGAAGTACATTACCAGAATAACAAGAAAACGGGCAAGGCAGCACTGGTAGTACTTCCGTCTGACAAGGCATTGAAGGACCCGAACGGATATAAAGAAGGCTCTGTCACAACGGCCTTCACCATCGCAAAATGCCCGCTGAACCAAGAGAATGTGGAAGTTATTGTCTCCAAAAAGCCAAGCTATTATACAGGAAAGAAGATAGAGCATTCCATCACGGTCAAATACACTTATCATGAGTGGATTGGCGGGGAAGCCAAGAAAAAGACAGTTACCTTGGCAAAAGGCACAGATTATGCCATTGCATATACCAACAACGTAAATGCAAATGTATATTACGATGGAAGTGCATATATTCCTGTGAAGCCAAACAAAGCACCGGCCATCAAGATTACAGGAAAAGGAAACTTTACAGGAGCCAGAACGACAGAAAAAGTTACACCTGACGGAAAACCAAGCGGCGAAAAACTTACATTCGATATTCGCCCGAAACAGATTGGTGACACTGTTGTGACCGTGGGAGACTTGGCGGAAAAGCCAAGCGCACAGACGCCGAAAATCACAGTGAAAGACGGAACAAAAGTTCTCCCTGCAAGCCAGTACAGAATTAAGAATATCGTTAAGACCCATGATCAGGACAGAAAGCCGCTTCCTGTACCCGAGCAGATTTATGCGCTCGAAGGAAGTGTCGAAACTGGAACGCCGAAAGTCCAGTCCGCAGGCACCTATGAGATTACGATTGAGGGCAGGGCGAAAACCAATTATGAAGGCGTGAAGGATAAAACCAACAAAAATTCAACGGATAAACTGGTATGCAGAGTCGTGGACAAAGACCATTTGATTGATTATGCAACAGTAAAAGTAAATGGCAAATTCTACTATACAGGGGAACAGATTACACTGACAGCAGGAGCAGAAACATCAAACCTTGTCGTGAAAGCAGGAAAAAATAAAGTGCTTCTGGCAGCGCGTGAAAAGCCGCAGAATGGGGCAGCCGAAGAGGACGGTTACTATGTGACGTACACCAACAATGTCAATGCCGGAAAAGCGGCCGTCACCATTACCGGTACAGGCAGCTATATTGGAACAAAGACGGTCACATTTCAAATTAACAAGAGAACGCTTGTGAACACACTGTCAAAACAGCAGGACAAACTTCAAAAAGGTGTGCTTCAGACACCCAAGCTGTCTGAAAAAGGCGCAGCCGAGAAGCTTGATGCAGTCTGGATTCCGGCAAATGAGAATGAAAAGGGCGTCATCGTAAATTCAGACAATGGCAAAGCCGGCGAAACAGGCTATCTGGAGGTTCCATACACAGGCTATACCATCAACCCGGATTTCAGGTTCAGCGCTGTAAATTATAACCTGAATGGTGATGCACTGCTGCCTAAGGAGTTGTCCTCCGGCGATTACACAGTTTCATGCAAAGTGGGGGCATGGAAGGACGACAAGGCGCCAGTCACTGTCACTGTCAAAGGAAAAGGCAACTACAGCGGCAGCGTGAAGTTTGAAAATCTCTTTACACTGACAGCAAGGAGTCTCAAAGATTTCAATATTGATATTGCACCTGCTGCGTACAATGGCAGTGCATTGAAACCGGCCATAATCTTTTATGACAAGAGCACCGGAAAGCTTGTGGATTTGAAATTAAACACGGCATACTCCGTAAGCTATAAGAATAACAAAGACACAGCAGTCGTAAACACCAATCCGGATAAACAGCCAGAGGTCATCCTCAAGGTGAAAGGCAAAGGATGGAAAACGGACAGGAACGACCCCGCAACAACGACGTGGAGTAAAAAGTTTGTCATTGGACAGGCGGAGATTACCAGCGCAGATGTCGGCGACGTGGTATTCCAGTCATTTCTTGGCAAGGCAGTCAAGCCCAAAGTTACGGTCAAGGTCAATGGAAAAGCCTTGAAAGAAGGCAAGGATTATCTGCTGACTTACAGCAACAATGTCAAACGCGGCAGCAAAGCAACCCTGCAAATAACAGGAAAAGGAAATTATTATACCAGCGAGCCGATACGCAAAGTCTTTGTAATTAAATAAACGTCACGTTGACAATTTGGAAGTGCCACACGAATTTTTACGTGTGGCACTATCTTTTTATGCATACGAACGTAAGTTTTTATCCAAAGGAAATATTGGATTTACAAATTTTATGTGCACTGTTACAATGGTTTTAAGAGACTTGGCTTGGAGGTAAAAAAGAATGCGGTATTTTAATACGGAGGGTTTATGCAGACCTGAAGAACACTATATGGTGCGGCTTGACGACAGAATGGAACAGATTCAAAAATTATTTGTTGACCGGAAGAAATATTTTGTCATCAACAGGGGACGGCAATATGGAAAGACGACGACGCTGAGGGCATTAGAGGAGTACTTAAAAGACGATTATATCGTATTATCACTCGACTTTCAGGAGGTCGGAACTGAAAGTTTTGCAGACAGTGTCATATTTTCTCAGACATTGGCAAGAAAACTGGGCGCAGCATTTCAGTATATTGAAGCCGAGGACCAAGAGCAGCTTCAAAACATGCTGTACAATTTTAGAAAAGAGCACCCGCGTGGCGGGCTGGACGAATTGTTTGACTGTATCAGCAGCATATGCGGGCGCAGTTCCCGCCCGCTGGTCTTGATGATAGATGAAGTTGACAGTGCGTCGAACAATCAGGTTTTTATCGACTTTCTGGCACAGCTTCGGGCGTATTACCTCAAGCGCGACAAGACGCCAACGTTTCATTCTGTCATCTTGGCGGGAGTCTATAACATCAAGAATCTGAAATTAAAACTGCGCCCCGAATCAGAACATCAATATAACAGCCCATGGAACATTGCCGCTGCTTTCAGGCTGCCGATGAGTTTTTCCGAAACACAGATTGCCGATATGCTGCAAGCGTATGAAGCCGATTATCATACGGGAATGGATCTACAGGCTGTGGCGGCGGAGATTTATGCATACACGTCTGGTTATCCAGTGCTCGTATCAGCGGTCTGCAAATATATTGATGAAGAGCTCTCGTATGACGAGGAGTTTGACAGCCAGCAGCCATACTGGTCCAAGCGGGGTGTTGCGCAGGCTGTCAGAAAGATATTGTTTGAGAATATTCCGCTGTTAGAGAGCATGGTACGCCATCTTGATGACTTTCCGAAAATGAAGAAAAGGTTTCAGGCAATCTTATTTCAGGGAAGCGAATTTTCATATAATCCAGACGTAAAGGAGATTAGTTTGGCATGTATGTTTGGCTATGCCGTTGATGAAAAGGGAAAGGTACACATCGCAAACCGCATCTTTGAGACACGCCTTTACAATTATTTTTATGCAGAGGAGGAGCTTTCCAATGCAATTGTTCAGGAGGCAAAGCGGGATAAAAGTTATTTTATTCACGATGGCAGGCTTGACATGGACACTGTCATGCGAAGATTTGTGACAACGTTTGAGGATATTTATGGACAGAACAGCGAAAAGTTTATAGAGGACAACGGGCGCAAACTTTTTCTGTTATACCTCAAACCCATTATTAACGGAACCGGAAACTATTATATCGAGGCGCGCACAAGAAATGAAAAGCGGACAGATGTCATTGTCGATTATCTGGGAGAACAATTTATCATTGAGCTGAAAATCTGGCATGGAAATGAGTACAATGAGAGAGGGGAAAAACAGTTAGCAGCGTACCTTGACGATTACCATCAGGAGAAAGGATATCTGCTCAGCTTTAATTTTAACCAGAAAAAAGAGACTGGTGTAAAAGAGATTACGATTGACGGCAAGCGCATTGTGGAGGCGGTAGTATAGCACATAGCAGCATTAGAATAAAAATTTTACGGAGGAGACACCAATGAAAATCATGGAACGAACAGTACAAGTAAAGGACCTGTTGACAAAATCCAACCTGCCCGCAAGCGATTATGTGATAAATCCCTACGTCGGCTGCCCGCATGGCTGCAAGTACTGCTATGCCTGTTTTATGAAGCGCTTCACAAACCACAGTGAGGAGTGGGGAAAATTTATTGACATCAAGCAGTGCAGCCGGGCAATCAGCAAAAAGAGACTACAGGGCAAAACCGTTTTTCTTTCATCGGTGACGGACTGTTACAACCCGTTTGAGGAAAAATATGAATGCACGCGGAAAATATTAGAGCAGTTGACTGCAATTGACTGTGAACTGAGCATCGCTACAAAGTCGAAGCTGATACGAAGAGATGTGGATTTGCTCAAAAAGTGCAAAAAGCTCAAAGTGTCGATGTCTGTCAATACGCTGGACGAGCAGTTTCGAAAAGATATGGACAATGCCAGCACAATCTCAGAACGGCTCAAGGCATTAGAAGAATTGCATGAAAATGGAATCTATACGATATTGTTTATGTCGCCAATCTTTCCGGAAATCACGGACTTTCGCGCAATCATTGAGGCGAGCAAGGACTATGTGGAGGAGTACTGGTTTGAAAACCTGAATTTGAGGGGAAGCTATAAGCCGCGCATACTTGAGTATGTCAAAACGCACTATCCCCAGTACACACAACTGTATCATGAGATTTATACAGAGGGAAATATGGCGTACTGGCAGAGTTTGTCGCGCGCGATCGAAGCGTATTGTTCGAAGCACTCTGTAAAGTATATCAACTATTTTTATCATGAGAAGCTGGTGGCAGAGAAGCAGAACAAAAAAGCGGCATCAATTATAGCAGAGTGAAAGAAACGTAAATGGAGGACAAGAATGCGTGCAGCCATGAAAAAAATGCATCGTATGGGGTTTGCATAGAATAGATCTTGTGGGATTATATAAAATAAGGGCTGCCGGCAAATTCCGGCAGCCCTGTATTATGTGCACAGTCAATTATCGTGGTACTTTTCTGACCTCGTCTGGGTTCAGTGTGTAGAAAACGGGCGCACTTTTGCTGGTGTAGTACCAAACCACATTTCCATTTACGACGAGTGGTTTGCAGTCTGACAAAGGCCCATCAAAGCTGTATATGCCAGAGATAGGTTCGCCGTTTCCATTGAGCAGGATACTCTTTTGAACAACTGATTTTACGGGCTTGTTTTCCTCTATCGTTGTAATCGTTTCTGTCCAGAGCAGCATGAACTCGTTACCATTTAATTTTACCAGATGCGGTGTGGTGACTACAGCCTCTGCCACCTTTTGCGGATTGCCCTTCACATCTGTATATTCGATGTATTTATGGTTTGTAATCCAATGTTGCGTTGTTCCGGCTGCTGAGAAATTATCTTTTTGTGTACTGGTCACAAAGATGTTTCGTATTGTTCCTGTAGAATACGGATTTGCCTTCTGGTCCACAGAGTTTCCGGCCACCAGATAAGCGGTATCAGATGCCTCAAAAGCACCTACAGATACACCTGTGTGTGCACCAGAGCCGCCCATTGGCAGTACAGAAACAGCACGATTACCACCGAATGCATTTGCATCAGGGGCTTTTTTATTGTATTTTACTAGGACAACAGAACGCGGGTAAGCATCTCCCTGATCGACGGTCAGCAGCGTGTTGTCATCATCAACTAAAACATATTGATTAAAGGAGTGGCTTACATATCCGGTATAGCTAAGATTAGACACACCCGTAATCTGCTGCTGGACTTCCATTGTGGAAATTTGTATCGTTAAGGAAACATTCGCCTGATGTGTGTTATACATTTGATGACATGTGCGAATATACAGGATATCGTCACACTCTACCATGCGAAGGCTTCCGTTCTTGAATGGATCTAAAGTATTTGCACCGAATAGACGGGCTGCTTCCTTGCGGTTCCAGTTCTTATCATACTTTACGATACGCAATACTTCTTGAGTGTCATCTTTGTTAGGATTTCTTTCCCCAAATGCAAGGAAATAAAAATCTTTACCCGCGTAGAAGCCGCCAAACTTAGACAACTCCATCTTAATAATTTTCTGCGACTTGAACTGATAATCGGATGTATAGGATTCTACACAGACATTATTATTGCCGATGCACTCTACGCGCACAAAGGTATTATCATCATTCTGGTACAAGTATGAGTTTATGTGTGAGCCTTCAAAATCACTATAGTTGTGGCCATTGATATTTGTGGATACCGCAGGGGAGGAGCCATTCACATTTTCATCTTCTTCCGGGACTTCTGTATTTAAAGTTTTTGTCACTTCGCCTTTAAAGTCCCCCAAGCCCTGTATGGTAACTGGAACCTGTTTGTTGTTCAGCGTGCCATAATCTGTAATTACGTAGTCCGAGTATTCTTTCAATTCCTTTTTGTTATAAGTCAGGACAATTCTGCTTGGTTCTTTTTCAGTTGCTTTTGTTACCTTGATGGTGGTTTTTTGGATTTCCTGCGGTTCAATGTTAAATTTTATTGTTGTATTTCCATTACAGTTATTGCCGATTCCTGTGATTCTAATGGATGCTTTTCCTGAATGGATATTATTTGAATAAGCCACAGTATAGTCTTTGTTTAAAGCCAGTTTTTTGCCACTCATTGTTTTGAGTGTTATAGCAGGTGTTTGAGCGTTTCCACTATAAATTTTGGGAGAGATTTCCGCGATCGTCACATGCTGGGGGGAATTTTCTTGGGCTATATATTTATTGACATCTACTTTGCCAATGTTAAAAGTACGTATAATTTTCCCCTTATACTGACCCTTTCCCGTAATGGTCATTACGGCTGTGCCAGCATTTGTATTATTCTGGTACTGCACTTTGTAGTCCTTATTATTTCTTAGTTCAGTTTCTCCTTTTGTAAGTTTAACATTCCGTGTAATAGCTTTTCCGGTATATAAAGTATCTCCGGTCATTTCCAGCTTTGCGGTATTAATATAGTATTGACTTTCGACATCATAAACCGTGAGCTTTACAGTGACAGAATCTGTATAGTCTGTGGTGGTTGGCTTTGGGGTTATCGTAACTTTCGCTTTCTTGGGGTCCTGTGCATCAATATATTCCGCATGAAACCATCCACTATTTAACAGAGTGGCGCCATCATATATAGTAATTGGCACTCCTTTGTCGTTTGGCAGTTTGCTTCCAGTATAAATCTTTAACTTCTTGGCACTTTTAGGGGTGATTGTGAAGGTTGTGCTTACACTTCCGGTGTATTCCCCCTTACCTGTAATTGTTACCGAAGCTTTTTTATCATTGGTGCTGGCATGAATATTATTGTCATACTTGAGCGTATAGTCCCTGTCTTTTTTTAGTGTAACTCGTTTTTTACCATTATATACTGAAAGGCTTACATTTGGTTCGTAGGCTTTACCGCTGTAAACGCTTGATTTGATATTGCCGATCTTAACCTGTGAGGAATCAGCATTTAAATCTATGGGCGGCTCTATGATAAACTCCTTTTTTACTTCTCCTGCATATTCCCCTTTACCTGTAATTGTTACCGAAGCTTTTTTATCATTGGTGCTGGCGCTTGTGTTATTGGCGTAGGTGAGCGTATAGTCCTTATCTTTCTTTAGCGTAACCCGTTTCTTGCCATTGAATATGGAAACAGTGACACTGGGGGTATAGGGAGTGCCGTTGTACCGTCTGGATTTGATATCTTTAACTTGAGTCTGTGTTGAGGTCTCATTTAAATAGAAGGGCGGATCTATGATAAAGTTTTTTGTTACCCGTCCTTTATATTTTCCAGTGCCTGTAATGATTGCAGAAGCTGTACCAAAATTGATATTATTTTTGTATGTCAGGGTATAATCTCTGCCTTTTTTTAATGTAACCCGTTTCTTGCCATTGAATATGGAAATATTGACACTGGGTTCATAGGGGGTGCCGTTATACCGTCTGGATTTGATGTCTTTGACGATTGCCTCTGCTGCTTTAGAACCGATATCGATCAGCGTATCTTCTGCTCTTGCTTCTGGTGAAGCAGCCATACTGGTTTTCGCTTCCTCGGCCTGCACCCACTTCGCATACAGTACGATATCCTCTGTGACCAGATCGCTCTCAAAGTTCCATGCATTGATACAGTCTGCCTCACGGTACCATTCTGCGAAGGTGTATCCTTCGGCGGCTGGCACGTCCGGCGCTGCGAGCAGTTCTCCACTAGCTACGGTTACGGCTTCAAGCGGGGTGCCGACACCCTGCATATCAAAGCGGACAACAAATGTATCCGTTGATTCTGCCGTGGCTTGCGCTGTCCACTTGGCATATAAGGTCAGGTCTGCGAACACTGTATCTGCTGCAAAGTCCCATGCATTTGTGCATGCAGGCTCTTTGTACCAGCCCTCGAACACAACGCCCTCGGCGGTCGGTGCCTCGGGTGCTGTGAGGAGTGTCCCGTGCGCTGCGCTGATGGGAGAAACTGGTGTTCCTTGCCCCTGCATGTCAAAGTTTATGGTGTAGGACTGTGCCGTCCACTTTGCATAGAGTGTGATATCCTCTGTCACAGTGTTATTTTCAAAATCCCACTTGTTTTCGCAGGCTGCTTCTTGATACCAGTCCTCGAAAACAAAGCCTTCTTTTACAGGGGTTTCTGGCAGTTCAACTTTATCGTTTTCTAAAACAGATGCAGCAAGCAACACCGTCTCGTCATCAGAAACGAACGTTACAGTATACCGCAGGGGCAGCGCCTCCTCAACCGTGTAGGTAAAAGCAGCAGTATCACTGTCTGCAAAGCCCTCTTTGATGGCAACTGCCGTCACGGTAGTATCTGCCTCGAGCACGATTGGCTCTGTGTACAAGGTGCTTTCAGCGGTGGGCGCCGTGCCGTCAAGTGTATAGTAGATGGCAGCATTTTCCTCGCTTGTGAGCACCAGCTTGGATTCTTTTGCAACAGTCTCGCCGGTTGCGATACTTGCCTTGGGGGCGGTCAGCTTCTCCTGTTGCGTGGTGATGGAAAAGAAGTTGACAGTGTAGTCAATGTATGGTTTATCGTTTCTTGTAATTTCTACATGGAAGGAATCACCGTCCTCATAGCCGGAAATGTCAGGGCGGAATAGGATAGTGCTTTCCTGGGCGTCGCGGTCATTGTCCACATGGAATGCGCCGTCTGCCTTGTCTGCGGAGAAAGCCCACACCTTTTTGTCAGCCGCTCTGGTGAGCGTCACACAGATTTTTGACGTGCCAGTATACGCGCCTGCTGACACGGACCATGGGGCGCTGCTGTCAAAATACTCGACGGGCATAGTCTGTGCCGGCCATGCTATGCGGGTGTTTTCCGTATCTGTATTCGTATTTTTTTCTGTGTTTTCCGCTGTATACATCGCGCTGTATACACCTTTTTCGCCCTTTACAACACCAAACCCAAGCTGTGCTAAAGACGGGTTGAGAAGGCAAAGGCGGCTGGTGAGGTCAGACAGGCTTTCGCTGCCGTTTCCTGACATCCATGTGTCGAGGAGGGCGGCGTTGAGCGTCTGAGCGTCTGTGTCAGTTATATTAGAGGGCGCATGCTGGAAAAGCTCGTCGGACATGCCGTATGGCTTAGCGGGATCGTCACCCAGTCCGCCATGAATATAGCTTAACAGTGCAGCCGACTGGCTTAATTGGCTGTATTTTTCTATTACAGCCACGTCGGAGGGCAGACCCGCGATGAAGCGGATTTGGCGTACCATGGCAGCCGCGGAAGCCAGTGTGGCGTCGGACAGGGAATATACCTGATCCTTTGTCATGTCCGCATACCAGGTGAAGTGATTTGCCAGG